>Ga0315907_10002239_pt1 | contig 24807 bp, 19 predicted proteins | sample LakEriMetagenome_3_FD_203525 | JGI IMG/M metagenome (GOLD analysis project Ga0315907, IMG submission 203525) | Freshwater fungal communities from buoy surface, Lake Erie, Ohio, United States - Buoy 12 MA123 | ecosystem: Environmental > Aquatic > Freshwater > Lake > Lake biofilm | place: USA...
TGTCCCGGCATGGCACCGCCGCCCGAGGGCACAATGGGAATGACACGGGTTTGGGCTTGTTTTTGCGGCTGCCCGCAGAAGCAGTCACCCGTCGGGACGCACTGTTCTGCGTCAATCACATGCTGCGGCAGGCAGTCGGAAGCCAGCATGATGTAACGCTGATTGGACTCATCCGACCAGCGCACCGCCGAGGCGTCCGCCTGCGCCACCTGCCGAACCTGTTTGGCAAATCCGTGGGCCAGTTGCTCCAGGGAGCTTGCCGTGGTGACAAAAGCAGCGGCTTGGTACAGCGCCATCAAACGGGCATGTTCCGTCTCCAACTTCAAGGTTTTTTCCTGAACCCGTGCTTCCAGGTTTTGATACAGACCTTGCAAGGTGGTGGCCATGCGATTGAATCCATCTGACAACAAACCGAACTCGTCCTGACTTCCCACTTCCACGCGGGCGGCGAGGTCGCCCTGCTCCATGCGTGACAAACCCGTTTGCAAGCGCGACAGTGGATTAAAAACAAATACATAAGCGGTGTAGAGCAATGCCACCGCGCTACCTATGGCCAGAGCCATCATGGCGAACTGAAACGCGTTGACCAAGGCGGTCCACCGAGCCAATTGGGATTCAATGGCAGAAACAAAAGCATCAATGTTCTGCACGAACTTTTCGGTCTGCGCGCTGACTAGCGTGGTATCAGTGGTTTGCTGAGGGACCCACAAAGCCCGCAGGGCCTGCCAGTCTTTTTGTACCGTGCCGAACGTTTGTTGCGAGGCCTCGTCACGCGGGACAAAGAGGGGCCGCTGAGGGTCACCAAAACGCAGCAACGCCAGCGTGTCCTCGAACTGCTGCAACTGATTTTCCAATCGCGCCACGTCCCCGCTAGGCAAGGTCTGGGCCAGCCGCCAAGCCTGCATCCGCATGCGACCGGCTTCGTTCACGGCTGCAGCGCCACCCTCAAGCTGCCAGGTACCCCACAGCGTCAGACCGATAGAAGCCAAGGCAAGCAGCAATAAACACAGGCCAATGGTGCCTAAGCGTGCTGCGAGCGAAGTGGTTTTCTTCCTAGGCAACATCTGGGCAGTGCTCCATTGAGCCAATAGAAAAATGGCGTGTCATACAAGCCTCAGAACAGCACCGCGACGCCCCGCCATTTCGTTGCCCATGGCGAGCAATGCAGCCGCATTGAACAAAGTCTGCACGGCTGGGTAAACAACGGCCTCTTCGAGTTGAATGTGCTGCATGTAAAGCTGAGAAAACTCAGACCACCGATCACGCGCGGTGGGCCAGTGGATGGGGTGATGGCCTTGCGCAACGGTCTGCAAATCAGCGCGCACGACTTCCCAATCCTGCACCATGGTGAGGTGGTCGTATTGCAATTGCTTGACCAGTTCGGTCGTGGCCGCGTCTGCCTGCGCCAGCAACACAGGGAAAAGATGGCGCTCTTCGTCTTCGTGGTGGGCCGGGCCTGCCAAATCAAAGTAGCGGCAAATATCCTGGGCTGCCTGGCGTGCGGCGTCATCCGCGCCAATCTCACAGAGATGATCACCCAACCGTTCCAACAACTGCAACATTCGTTGCACGCGCTGATGGCAGGCAAGCAACATCTCGAAGGGTTGGTCAAAACCCGCCGAGGGTGGTGTGTTCAGTGACAACTGTGTGGTCATGGTTGCATCCACAACGACATCCAACCCAAAGGATGGTGCATGATGGCCAACCCAACCATGGATGCATACAAACAAACTGACAGGCAAAAAGCCAGCCCACGAATCAAGCGTGTGCGCCCTCGCCTCATGGCGACCGATCCGAACACAATGTAGGCCATCAACAAGGTGAGCTTGACACCCAGCCAAGTGTCGCGCAGCGGGTTCAATTGCAAGGCAACCCAAAGGCTCACACCCGCGCTCAGCAGCACTACATCAATTGCCACACTGCATTTTTTAATGGCGGGCCGCATGGGCCAAAGATGGCCTGCCATGACTCCTACAGACCGAGCCACAAACAGCAGCCCACTGACCATGACCATGGTGACATGCAGGTGCTTGATGTGCGGGTAGGCAGTTTGGAGATGGGGAGTGACGTCTATATTCATGGTGGGCACTGGTTCCGCAGTGCGGGTAACTTCACATCAGAATAACTCAACTGGGTTAGATTCAGGCATTCATACACGCCTGCGGTTCAACGTGACTTCTCTTGAGTCGCTTGAAATTTTCATTGCCTTACCTACGCACGAAAAATCATGGACATCACCCATTTCAACGACCTTCTTTCAGCCGCCAAACAGCAGCCTTCGCAGCAGCGTTTGCTTCTGGTCTTTGTGGGAACCAGTTTGCCCAGTGATGCCACTGCGCAGCAACGCACTGAGTTTGAGTCGGGAGATTCGGGCGAACTCACGCCCTTGATGTGCGTTGACAAAGACCCTCATGATCTTTCAAGCTTCGACGGGTTGAGCACGGAAGCGCAGAAAATGGCTCCCGAATGGCGTTTGTTTTTTGCATCTGCATTGGCTGGAAATGACGGTCTGGCACCCACTGCGACGAAAATTGAAGCGGCCTTGAAAACGATGGTGGAATCGATTCGGCTTGGTGACCTGGAGCGAATGATTCCATTTGACAGGCATGGCGACGCCGTTCGTTTGGGCTCCGTCAACTAACCCGGCCTGCCGTCCACTCGGGGGCGACCGAGCCAGCCCCCATACCGCCACGCCCAAGCGGTGGTGGCCACACTCCATGCGATGACTGAGGTGAGGAGCAGGCCCCAGTAGGCACTGGGCCACAGCTCCGAGGCGATGCGCGCCACCACGGCCAACTGCAACACGCCGAACAGCCTCCACGCCACGTTGTCCACAGCCAGCGGTCTGCCACTGTGCCCAGAAGCAACGCGGGTGATCATGGCCACCAAGGTGGTGCCCAGGTAGCCCATGGTCAACGCATGCAAAGGCGCAAGCCCCAAACCCGGCCCTCCCAAAGCTTGCCATCCGTGGGATAACGCGGCCAGGGCCATGGCAGCACCCAACCAGACAAACCCGACATGCAACATGGCCAACAGTCTGATTTTCAAACTTTGGACCACGCCCCAGCGCACGGCAAGAGCGAGCAACAGCGCGGCCGCAGGCCCCTCTATAGCCAGTTGGAACCAGCGTAAACGCTCGGGCAAACCGGGCCACAGTACCTCGGCCAAAGTGCCGCACCCTGACGCGATCACCGCTGCAAACATCACCCACAACAACCAGTTCGGTCGCCACGCATCCAGCAGCGGCAGCGCACTGGCTGTGAAAAACGGCAGCATGCGGTGCGACACCACCACAAAGGTAGGCGCGAGCCACATCCACAGCACCACATGAACAGCCAACCGCAGCAGCACCAGGTGACCACTGACCAAAGCCAGGGCAGCCGTCCATACCGCACACACGCCAACCCCACCGGCCACGACCAATAAAGTGGCATGCAATTTATCAACGGACGGACTGGCCCGAAGCAGGGTCCACTGCCGACCCACGATGCGACTCCAGCCCAGGCTCACCAACGCAACGCCCAGTCCGGCCCAAATGGCATGCACATGAAAGCCCACCAAAGACCAAGCGCTACCGATCAACATCAGTAACACCGGCCACCTCAGGGTGTGGGCGGAGACCTCAGGCAAACCCAGCCAGCGCGGACCTGCGGTGAAAAAGAAGCCCACGATGAACAGTGGCATGAAACCCGAACTCATCAATAGACCATGAGCCAGCGATGGCGGTACAGCCCAGGGGACAGGCCAACCCCAGCTCGAAGCACCGAGGGCAGCCGTCCACCACAACGCACTGATGGCAAACACAAGGGCAGCGCTGAAGAATCCCAGGCGGTGCGGCGCGGTCATCAGGCGAGACCAGCGCCAGGCAGCGTTAGGCGCTGAGGGGGGATGACTTGGCGACGAGGGCGGACTGGGTCGAATGGGTATCGGCTTCATAGCGCCGGCTGTGTTTGATCGATTGGGACCAGCGCCGGGGTCAACAAACGCTCCATCAGCGCCCGCACTGTCACGATGCGCTCGCCAAAGGGCAAGGCCCCAACGCCTCGGAAAAACAAACCTTTTTTCACATCGCCCCGCACCGCAGCGGCCAACTGGGTGTCAATACAAAACTGCCCCCAATCTGGCAAACCGTCACGCAACCCGCACTGCGCCAAACAATCGAAGGCCAAGGTGCAGCGGGGTTTTTTGTGGGCCGTGGTTTGTAAACGGGAGACCACGGCCAGGTAGTTCTCCAACCAGGGGGTGCGCACAGCACGTGCGGGCAGGCCTGCCGCACTGACAAACTCCACCAAATCGTCGTCGCTGGCTTTGGCCAAGACCTCTTTGTAGGCGGGGTGCGCATCACATTCTTCCGTGGCCACGAAAGGCGTTCCCAGTTGCGCGGCATCCGCGCCCAAGGACTGCACACGGGCGATGTCCTCGCAACTGCGCAGCCCACCCGCCACGATCAGTGGCACCTGGCGCTCAATGCCTGCATCGCGCAGAAACTTTCGCACGTCGGCCAACACCACGTCGAAGTCAAAACGAGTGTCACCCAAGTCAGCGACCTTGGCTGCGCCCAGGTGACCACCCGCCCAGCGCGGGTGCTCGATGACGATGGCATCGGGCAAGCGCTTTTTCCGCTCCCACTTCTTGACCACCAGGGCCACGCCGCGTGCGTCCGACAAAATGGGTATCAATGCGGTTTGGGGATGGTCTTGCGCCAAATCCGGCAGGTCCAGCGGCAGGCCAGCACCGACCACCACAGCGTCAATGCCCGCCTCCAGGGCGCAGCGCACATAGGCTGAGTATTCGCTCAAGGCCCGCATCACATTCACGGCCAGCAGGCCCCGGCCTTGCGACAGCTTGCGAGCCAAGCGGATTTCTCGCGCCAGTGCCTCCAAGTTGGCGGCATTGATGCCGCGCTTGGCCTCTTCCCCCACGCGGCAGGTGCTGGTGCGCTCCATCAAGTCGGGATGCAAACGGCGCAAATCGACGGAGGAGATGGTTCCAACCGCACCCAGACCCGCCACCGTTCCCGCCAAGCGATGGGCCGACACACCCACGCCCATGCCACCTTGCACGATGGGTAAACAGACACGCCCAGCAAGCTCCAAAGGCTTCAGACCCGAGCGTTGCATGAGGGGCTGCAAGGAAGACGTAGAGGGCGAGGTCTCAGTGTTAGCGATGCAAGCGCTGCTCATGATCAAAGTCCAATTGCACGTTGGTCGAACGTTTCGTCGTAAGTTGGGTAGGGGCCAGTGCCCGCGTTGTCTGCCGACGCAGCGGGTACAAAACCACCGCGCTGAACATCAAACACATGGATTTCGCCGTCTTCAATCACGTAGTGCCAGCCGTGCAGAGACAGTTGTTTGGCCTCGACACGTTCACGCACCATGGGGTAGTCCATGAGGCGTTCTAGCTGCAACACCACGGCGCGTTGTTCGGTTCGGCGCAGCACATCAGGCCCCGGTTCGGCCACGGGAAGCGCCGCCTCACGGCCCAGCTCCAACCAACTGGCCAGGTGGTGAGCACCGGCTGGTGCTTCGCCATACAACAACCGAATGGCTCCACAGTGGCTGTGCCCGCACACCACTATGCGCCGAACGTTCAAATTGAGCACCGCAAACTCGATGGCCGCCGCCGTTCCGTGAAAACCCTGTGACTGATCGTGTGGAGGCACAAACGCGCCGACATTGCGCACCAGGAACAATTCACCCGGCCCGGCCCCGGTGAGCAAATACGGCACGATGCGCGAGTCACTGCAACCAATGAACAAGGTCAGTGGGTGTTGGCCATCGTCCACCAGCATGCGAAAGTGGGAGCGTTGCAGCGGGAAGGCGTCGGTGTGAAAACGTTGCAAACGCTCCAACAGGTCGTCTGGCATGGTGGGCTCTTTGTTGATTTTTCTTCGCCCGCTACTGCACCAGCGGTGTGGCGGCTGCGTCCAGATCCACACCCTCCACGTGCGCCTGGCCCGCCAGCAACAACAAATACTGCCGCAGCGCAGTGGCGAAAGTTTGTTGTCTCAGCGTCTGGGCGACGGCGGAGCGCACGGTTTCAAAAGCAGGCACCACACCCGGCTGACGTGCGAGCACCTCCACCACGTGCAGGCCAAAACGGCTGGGTACCAACCGAGGCAGTACCCCCACCTCCAGCTTTCCGAATAGCTCGCGGGCCAATTCGGGGGCGCAATCATCCGTGCCTAGCCAACCCAGATCGCCGCCTTGTGCGCCACTGGGGCAGTTAGAGGTTTGCGCTGCCACCTGAGCAAAGCGGTCGGGCGCATCGGCAGCCTGGCAGCGTAAGTCCAAGAGGCAGGCCTCGGCCCGTTGCCGCAAGGCGTTCACGTCCACGCCCGGTAAGACGGCGAACAGCACATGGCGCGCATGCACGCGCTCGCCCACCGCATAACGTGCTGCATGCGCCGCGTGATAGCGGCGACAGGCTTCGTCGGAGGGCGTAGGCAATTCAAGTGCTTGGTCTAACAAAGCCTCAATGGCGGCACTGGCTGCCTCCGTCATGGCACCGCCCATAGGCAGAGGATCGTCCTGCGCCAACAGGCCTTCTTTTTGAGCGGTTTGTCGCAACAGCTCGGCACAGGCCCTTTGGCGCAAGTCTTCTGGACTGAGGCTTTCTTGCGGGTAGGCCAAGATCACGCCGTTGATGCGAGGCACATGCAGTGAGGTATTCATCAAGCACTCCAAAAAAAGAGGGAGAGACTTATGTCCGAGGACGGGCTTGGTTGTGGTGTGCGGGCACATTCAAACGTCGTGCGCGCATGACTTGGTAAGGCCGCAGCAAGTAGGCCAAAGTACCGAAACCACTCCACACATGCACCAAACGACTGAATGGGAAAAGTAGAAAAATCGTCATGCCCAGCAGCATGTGGACCTGAAAATGCCACTCCACACCGGCCACGAGAGCCGCATTGGGCTGCATCAAAACAATGCCCTGCAGATACTCTGCCAGGCGAAGCATGGTTTGCGGATCTTTCACGTGGTGCAGCGACGAAGGCAGCGTGGACAAGCCAATCACCAGTTGAACCCACAGGATGAGCAAGATGGCGATGTCGGTGCGGTGGCTGGTCAGGCGAATGCGCGGATCAAACAGACGGCGGTGCAGCAACAACGTCAATCCGATGAAACACAGTCCGCCCGCCACTCCACCGGCCACCACAGCGAGAAGCTGTTTCTGCGAGGCGGTGACAAACAGCTCGTAAAGCCAGTGCGGCGTCAACTGGCCAAACAAGTGGCCAAAGAACAGGAACAAGATGCCACCGTGAAAGAGGTTGCTGCCCCAGCGCAGCTGGCCTTTGCGCAGCAACTGCGACGAGTCGCTTTTCCAGGTGTACTGATCGCGGTCAAAACGCGCCAAGCTGCCCATGAAAAATACAGCCAGGCAGATGTAGGGATAAACATTGAACAGAAAACTGTGCATGGCGTTCATGTAGACGCTCCTGAAGAAGATTGACCCATCGACGCGGACACGCCAGCGGCGTTGCGGACGATTTGAATCGGCTGCGCTTGGCCGGGGCTGGCCTGCCCCTTCGTCGAGCAGCCATCGAAAGCCACGGGCTCGGCCCAGCTTTCGTCCAGCTCGGGCTCAGGCGGTATGGAGACGGCCTGGGCTTTTTCACCGGCCAGGTCCAAGAGGGCAGCCAGCACACAGGCGTGGGCGGCTTCGCGGCGCAGCAGCGCACTGAAGATCACTTGCAGAATGTGGCTGAACTCGCCGAGGAAGGCCCGCGCCTGCGCTGCGGGTTGCGTGGAGGCGTATTGCAGCACCACCGTCAAGTGGTCGGGCAACTCGCCGGGGGCCAAAAACAAGCCCGCCGCCTCATAGGTTTGACACAGGTCGACCATGGCCGGGCCACGGTCTCTGGAGTCGCCATGCACATGCTCAAACAGATGCAGCGCCGTGCCGCGCCCTCGGTCGAACAGCTCCACATGGTCAGCCTCCACCTCCAGCGGTCTGCGCAGCAGCAGCCGGTCGATGAGGGCTCCCATCTCTGCCAAGCGAGACTCACCCAGTGCGCCTTCCTCGCGCAGCGCCAAACGCAACTCGGGCAGGTGACTGCGCAGGGTGTCATCGGGATAACTCAGCAGATGGGCCAGCACGCGCAGCGTTTTGGTCACGGGTTGGTTGTGAGGTGTGAATAAACCCATTTCAAACTCCTGCCTTGATCGGAATGGTTCGTTTCTTTTCGCTGCCGAACAGGCTGGTCTCACCGACGCCTTCCGAGCAACCGTTGCCAAAACTGAAACCGCAGCCGCCGCGAACATTGAAGGCGTTCTCCGCGTACTCGCGGTGCGTGGTGGGAATCACGAAGCGGTCTTCATAGTTGGCGATGGCCATCACGCGGTACATCTCTTCCACCTCGTTCACGCTCATCTTCACTTGGGCTATGGCGGCATGGTTGGCCTCACCATCCACGTGTTTGGAGCGCTGGTAGGCCCGCATGGCCAGCATGCGCTCCAGCGCGCCCACCACGGGTACGGTGTCACCTGCCGTCAGCAGGTTGGCCAGGTACTTGACCGGGATGCGAAGCTGGTTGACATCGGGGATCTCGCCGTTGGTCCCAACATGACCCGCATTGGCAGCGGCGGTGATGGGCGACAGCGGCGGCACATACCAGACCATGGGCAGGGTGCGGTACTCCGGGTGCAGTGGCAGGGCCACTTTCCACTGCACCGCCATTTTGTAAACCGGGCTGTTGCGGGCGGCGTCCATCCAGTTGTCAGGGATGCCGTCGAGGCGAGCCTGCGCGATGACCTGGGGATCGTTCGGATCCAGGAAGATGTCGAGCTGCGCCTGGTACAAATCTTTGTCATGTTCCACGCTGGCCGCTTCTTGAATACGGTCGGCGTCATAGAGCAACACGCCCAAGTAGCGGATGCGCCCCACGCAGGTCTCCGAGCACACCGTGGGCTGACCCGCCTCAATGCGTGGATAACAAAAAATGCATTTCTCGGCTTTTCCGCTTTTCCAGTTGTAGTAAATCTTCTTGTAAGGACATCCCGAGACGCACATGCGCCAGCCACGGCATTTGTCCTGGTCGATCAGCACGATGCCATCTTCCTCGCGTTTGTAGATGGAGCCCGAAGGGCAGCTCGCCACGCAAGCGGGGTTCAGGCAGTGCTCGCACAGCCTGGGCAAATACATCATGAAGGTGTTTTCAAACTGGCCGTAGATGTCCTTCTGGATGTCCTCGAAATTGGCGTCTTTGCTGCGTTTGCTGAACTCGCCACCGAGAATTTCTTCCCAGTTGGGCCCCCACTCAATCTTCTCCATGCGTTTGCCGGTGATCAGACTGCGTGGCCGCGCGGTGGGCGCGTGCTGCATCTCGGGGGCCGATTGCAAGTGGTCGTAGTCGAAGGTGAAGGGTTCGTAGTAGTCGTCAATCTGCGGCAGGTTGGGGTTGGCGAATATTTTCATCAACAGCTTCCACTTGCCGCCTTGGCGGGGCTCGATATTGCCGTTGCTTTTGCGAACCCAGCCGCCGTTCCACTTGTCCTGGTTTTCCCACTCTTTCGGGTAGCCAATGCCGGGTTTGGTCTCTACGTTGTTGAACCAGGCGTATTCCACGCCGGGGCGGTTGGTCCACACGTTTTTGCAGGTCACGCTGCAGGTGTGGCAGCCAATGCATTTATCGAGGTTCAGCACCATGCCGATTTGTGCGCGTACTTTCATGGGATTTCTCCAAAAGGGTCGGATGTCTGTGTGTGTGCGCCAAAGAGGGTCAAGAGCGCCGAACTGTCCGTGAGCGCCTTAACAGCATGTGGTTCACCGGGACCGATGTGGCACAAGTCACCAGCATTAAGCGTCATCACTCGCCCCATCGATTCAAAAATCAAACTTCCCTCAAGACATTGGAAAATCAGGGTGTGATTGACACTGTGCGGTTTGAGCACATGCCCTTGCTGGAAAACAAGGCGAGAAATTTGCAACTCATCCTGTTTGACCAACGTCTGGGATCGAGCGCTTGTCAATTGTTTTCCCAGCGGCCCTGCCGCTATGACTTCTCCGAATGTGGCGTGCTTTTGAGCCATGATTTTCAATACCTCGGTTAGGGGTTTTCGCCTTGGCTCTGGTAGGCGGCAGCAAGGTGATCGTCAGCCGGGGTGTCCAGCCAGTCCACCTTGGCCATCTTGCGCACCACCACGAATTCATCGCGGTTGGTGCCGATGGTTCCGTAGTAGTTGAAGCCGTAGCTGAACTGCGCGTAGCCGCCGATCATGTGGGTGGGCTTTAGGACAATGCGCGTGACGCTGTTGTGAATGCCACCTCGCACCCCGGTGATTTGCGACCCGGGCGTGTTGATGATTTTTTCCTGTGCGTGGTACATCATCAGCATGCCGGGGTTCACGCGCTGGCTCACCACGGCGCGCGCCGCAATGGCGCCGTTGATATTGAACACCTCCACCCAGTCGTTGTCCTCGATACCGCTGCGCTTGGCATCGTCTTCACTCAACCACACCACTGGCCCCCCTCGGTTGAGTGTGAGCATCAACAGGTTGTCGCTGTAGGTGCTGTGGATGCCCCACTTCTGGTGCGGCGTGATGAAGTTGAGCAAGATCTCCTTGTTGCCGTTGGGCTTGATGTTGTGAATGCCGGCCGTGGTCTTCAAATCCACCGGCGGCCGGTAGCTGCTCAACGCCTCACCGAAGGCAATCATCCAGGGGTGGTCCAGGTAAAACTGTTGCCGCCCCGTGAGGGTGCGCCAAGGGATGAGCTCGTGCACATTGGTGTAGCCGGCGTTGTAGCTGACCGTTTCGCTCTCGATGCCGCTCCAAGTCGGACTGCTGATAATTTTTCGCGGCTGGGCCTGCACGTCGCGGTAGCGTATTTTTTCGTCTTCACGGTAGAGCGCGAGGTGGGTGTGGTCGCGGCCCGTCTGTTTGCCCAAAGCCTCCCAGGCTTTCACGGCCACATGGCCATTGGTCTCGGGGGCCAGTTGCAAAATGACCTCACAGGCGTCGATATCGGTGACGATCTTGGGCATGCCCTTCGTCACGCCTTCGGTCAGCGTGGTGCCGTTGAGCTGCCCGAGTTGCTCCACCTCGGTGCCGGTCTTCCAGCCGATGCCCTTGCCACCGTTGCCGAGTTTTTCCATCAAAGGCCCCAGGGCCGTGAACCGTTTGAACACGTTGGGGTAGTCGCGTTCCACCACGGTGATTTGCGGCGCGGTCTTTCCGGGAATCAGCTCACACTCACCCTTCTTCCACTCTTTCACATCAAAGGGTTGGGCCAGCTCGCCTGCTGTGTCGTGCATGATGGGTGTCAGCACCACCTCCTTCTCAACGCCGAGGTGGCCCACACACACCTCGCTGAAGGTTTTGGCGAAACCTTTGTAAATCTCCCAGTCGCTCCTGGATTGCCACACCGGATCCACCGCTGCGCTCAAGGGGTGAATGAAGGGGTGCATGTCGCTGGTGTTGAGGTCGTTCTTCTCATACCAACTGGCGGTGGGCAGCACGATGTCGCTGTACAGGCAGGTGGTGCTCATGCGGAAGTCCAATGTCACCACCAGGTCGAGCTTGCCCACGGGGGCTTGGTCGTGCCAAGTGACTTCGCTGGGTTTGGCGTCATCTTTACCGAGGTCTTTGCCCTGGATGCCGTTTTCGGTGCCCAGCAAATGCTTGCAGAAGTACTCGTGGCCTTTGCCTGACGAACCCAGCAAGTTGCTGCGCCACACAAACAGAACGCGCGGCCAGTTCTGCGGTGCGTCGGGGTCTTCACAACTCATCTGCACGGTACCGTCTTTGAGGCCGCGCACCAGGTAGTCCTTGGCATCCAGGCCCGCCTCGGTGGCGTCTTTCACCACTTGCAAGGGGTTGGTTTTGAGCTGAGGTGCGCTGGGCAACCAGCCCATGCGTTCGGCACGCACGTTGTAATCAATCATGCTGCCGCCGTAGCGCTTCTTGTCGGCCTCGCTCAAGGTGGGGGAGACAATTTCTTCCATGCCCAGCTTCTCGTAACGCCACTGGTCTGTGTGGGCATAGAAGAAGCTGGTGCTGTTCATTTGGCGCGGTGGCCGAATCCAGTCGAGTGCAAAGGCCAGCGCCGTCCAGCCCGTCTGCGGCCGCAGCTTCTCCTGACCCACGTAGTGCGCCCAGCCGCCGCCACTTTGGCCGATGCAGCCGCACATCATCAAGAGGTTGATGACACCACGGTAGTTCATGTCGGCGTGGTACCAGTGGTTCATGGCCGCGCCGATGATGATCATGGACTTGCCCTGCGTCTTATGCGCGTTTTCAGCGAACTGCCGGGCCACGGTGATGATCTGCGCGCGCGGTGTTCCGGTGATGCTCTCGGCCCATGCTGGCGTGTAGGCCGCGTCGTCGTCATAACTCTTGGCACCACTGCCCAGCCCACGGTCGATGCCGTACTGCGCCACTTGCAGATCGAACACGGTGGCCACCAAGACCTCCTGGTGTTCGCCGTCCTGCGCCAGGTTCAAGCGCACCGCGGGCACCTTGACCCGGTTGATTTCGCCGTTTTGTACGTTCGATTTGAAGTGCGGCGTGCTCACCCCACCAAAGTACGGTAGGGCTACATCCACGACCTCGTGGGGCTGAGGGTGGCGGGCATGCGCATCTTCAATGATGGACAGCTTGAGTTTGACCTCCTCGCCGTGGCGTGCCTCTTTGTTTTCCAGGTTCCACTTGCCTTGATCTACGCCGCCCTCAGGCGTCCAGCGAAAACCGATGCTGCCATTGGGGAGCACCGCGCGGCCATTGGTGTCAAAGGCCACCGTCTTCCATTCAGGGTTGTTCTGCTGACCCAGCTTGCCGTGGAAGTCACTGGCTCGCAGGTAGCGATCCGGCACCAGGGTTTTGCTGCCATCGGGCAACTGGTGTTCCTTGAGTTTCACCAGCAGCGGAAAGTCGGTATAGCGACGGGCGTAGTCGTCGAAGTAGGGGCTGCGCTGTTTGAAATAGAACTCGTTGAGCGCCACATGGCCCATGGCCATGGCCAGTGCCGCATCGGTGCCCTGCTTGGGGTGCAGCCAGATGTCAGCCAGCTTGGCCACTTCGGAATAGTCGGGTGTCACCGCCACCGTCTTCGCGCCCTTGTAACGCACCTCGGTGAAGAAATGGGCATCGGGTGTGCGTGTTTGCGGCACATTGCTTCCCCAGGCCATGATGTAGGTGCTGTTGTACCAATCGGCACTTTCGGGCACGTCGGTTTGCTCACCCCACACCTGGGGGCTGGCGGGCGGCAGGTCGCAGTACCAATCGTAAAAGCTCATGCACACGCCGCCAATCAAGCTGAGGTAGCGGCTGCCAGCGGCATAACTGACCATGCTCATCGCGGGAATGGGACTGAAGCCAATCACCCGGTCGGGGCCATGCTTCTTGATGGTGTAAACGTTGGAGGCTGCGATGATCTGGTTCACCTCGTCCCAGCTGGAGCGCACAAAGCCGCCCATGCCGCGCACCTGTTGGTAGTCACGCCGCGCCTCGGGGTTTTCGACGATGCTGGCCCAAGCATCCACGGGTGTCTTGGCCACCTTCATCGCAGCACGCCAGCGCTCCAGCAAGCGGCCCCGCACCATCGGGTACTTCACACGATTGGCGCTGTAAAGGTACCAGCTATAAGACGCCCCGCGCGCACAACCGCGTGGCTCGTGGTTGGGCATGTCCCATCGGGTGCGTGGGTAGTCGGTCTGCTGGGTTTCCCAGGTGACGATGCCGCCTTTGACATAAATCTTCCAGCTGCAACTGCCGGTGCAATTCACGCCGTGGGTGCTGCGCACGATTTTGTCGTGCGCCCAGCGGTTGCGGTAGGCATCTTCCCAGGTGCGGTCTTCCCCTGTGGTGACGCCATGGCCACCCGAATAACTCTCTTGGGGCAAGGTGAAGTGGGTGAGTCGATCCAGAAAGTGGCTCATGGAGGTGGTCCTTGGGAAGATGACTATTGGTCAAAAAAATTAGCAAGGCATGGGAGCGCCCGGGCGGCTGTACTGCCACCAGGTCAACGCCATGCAACTGAGGTAAAAAACAAAAAACAGGTACAGCGCCCAGGTGGGGCTGCCGGTGAGTGAAATCGCTGTGCCAAAACTTTTGGGAATGAAGAAGCCGCCATAGGCGCCCATGGCGCTGACAAAACCAAGCACCGCAGCGGCTTCCACCTCACCCTCACGAGTCGCGAGGGCCTGTGCCTCGAGCAGTGGTTCAGCCTGGCTCTGGCGCAGCGCCGCGAAAATGAGCGGGATCATGCGAAAGGTGCTGCCATTGCCCAAACCGGCGGCGGCAAACAACAGGGCGAACGCGGCTAAGAACCCCGCCAAATTCCCCGCGGTTTGCGCGCCCTCCCCCAGCGCGGCCTGAGGCAAACACCACAGCACGCCCAGAATGGCCACGGCCATCACAAAAAAGGACCACCAAGTGATGCGAGCACCGCCCCAACGGTCAGCCAACCAACCGCCCACCGGGCGCGTCACCGCACCGATCAAAGGGCCGACCCACGCCAGTTGCAACAACGCTGGTGCTGCAAACTGGCTTTGAATGAGCATGGGCAGCGCGGCAGAAAAACCGATGAAGCTGCCAAAAGTCCCTGCGTACAGCCAACACATCCACCAGTTGTGCTCGCGGGTGAAGATCACGGCCTGCTCGGCAAACCCTGTGGTGGCGGGGGTCAGATCGTCCATGCCCCACCAAGCTGCCATGGCACTGGCCACGATCAGGGGAACCCAAACAAAGCCCGCGTTTTGCAACCACATGGGTGGCTCTGTGCTTTGCGCGACACCACCCCAAGCGCCAAAGATGCTCACGCCAATCACGGCAGGCACCACGAATTGCACCACTGCCACCCCCAGGTGACCCAGTCCAGCGTTCAGTCCCAGCGCCACCCCTTTTCGCGCAGTGGGAAAGAAGAAGCTGATGTGCGCCATGGAGCTGGAAAAGTTGGCCCCGCCCAGCCCACACAGCAGAGCGAGCACCAGCATCCACTCATAAGGCGTGTGCGGGTTTTGCACGGCCAGACCCATGCCTACAGCAGGAAGCAACAAACTGGCCGTGGCCCAAGCTGTGAAACGACGCCCGCCCACCAGGGGCACCACGAAGGCGTAAAACACCCGCAAGGTCGCGCCACACAGCGCAGGCAATGCAGTCAGCCAAAACAATTGGTTGGTGGAATAACGAAACCCCGCTGCCGGCAAATAAACCACCACCACCGACCACAGCATCCACACCGCAAACGCCAGCGCCAACGCAGGGATGGAGATCCACAGGTTGCGCGTGGCCATGACTCGCCCACCGTGCTCCCAGACACTGCGGTCTTCGGGATTCCAGTGCTGAAGCATGGAGGCGCTGTTCATGATGGGCGGTGCAAGCGAATCAAGGGTTTTTCACGTAGGCGTTGGCACGCAGGTAGAACCACCAATTCAGCAGCAGACACAGGGCGTAAAACACGGCAAATCCGTACATCGCGTTTTGTGGCGTGCCTGCTTTGATCTGGGCGCCAATCACCACCGGGGCCACAAAAGCGCCGTAGCCGGCAATCGCCGAGGTCCAACCGAGCACGGGCCCGGCTTGGGTGCGGTCAAAGATGACGCCGATGGTTCTGAAGGTGGAGCCGTTGCCAATACCACTGGCAAAAAACAGCACCATGAAAAGCCCCAAGAACAGGGGGAAATATTGTTCGGGCGTGGCGGAGCCATAGGCCTGCATCATCACGTAACCCACCGCCACTGAAGCAGCAGCCATCAGCACCGAGATGGCCTGGGTGACGATGGAGCCGCCCCACTTGTCAGAGATCCAGCCGCCCAGCGGACGCACCGCTGCGCCGACAAAGGGGCCGATCCAGGCATAGGTGAGCGCTGAAGGGGCGTTCGGGTTTTTCAGTGTGTGCTGCATCACACCTTGGGCATCTGGTACATGCTGGAAGCCAAAAATCACCGTGATGGCCAGCGGCAGCGCCATCGAAAAACCAATGAAGGAGCCGAAGGTGACGATGTACAGCGCCGTCATCGACCAGGTGTGTTTGTCTTTGAAGATGGCGAACTGTTTGGCAACCCCAGCCTTCATCTCTCCAAAGGCGGCCAGGCGCATCACCGCCAGGGCCAGCATCACATCCAGTGGAATGGCCACCCACATGCTCAAAACGCCCAGGCCCGTGGGCGCAGGCAGGTAGAGGTAAAGCATGAAAATGGCAGGCACAAAAGCCAGCGTGTACAGGTAGGTAATCTTGGCGAAAGCCACCCAGGGGCTGCCCGTGGCGGGCGACACCGTTTTGAGGTTGTTCATGCCCCACCAGCACAGGATGGACAGCGGCACCAGCGACAGCACCCACGCAAAACCCGCGTTTTGAATCCAGGTGGGAGTGCCTGCATTGATCTTTCCGAAGATCCAGCCGCTGTCTTTGACCAGGGTCATCGGCTCGCCGCCGAAAGTGCCAAACAGGCCCACCGTCATCACCAAAGGGATGACGATCTGCATGGTTGTCACCCCGAAATTCCCGAGACCTGCGTTCAGGCCAAGCGCCGTTCCTTGCAAACGTTTCGGGAAGAAGGTGCTGATGTTGGACATGGAGCTGGCGAAATTGCCGCCCCCCACACCTGACCACAAGGCCATCAACTGAAAGGCCCACAAAGGCCAGTCTTTGTGCTGCAAAGCCACGCCTGTGCCCAAGGCGGGTGCGAGCAGCATGGCGGTGGTCAGAAAAATGGTGTTGCGCCCACCGGCCAAGCGAATCAAGAACGACGCTGGAATGCGCATCGTGGCCCCAGAGATACCGGCGATGGCGGTGAGGGTGAACAGTTCGGCCTGGGTGAAGGGAAACCCCAGGTTGAGCATTTGCACCGTGATGATTCCCCACATGCCCCACACGGCAAAGCCGCACAACAACGCGGGCACCGAAAGCCACAAGTTGCGGTAGGCAACGCGTTTGCCGGTGTGGTTCCAATAGGTGTCGTCTTCAGGCTGCCAGTCGTGAATGTCTGCGCCTTGGGAACTCGGGTTCTTGTTGTTCATGAAGAGATTTCCTCTCAGCGGGCAAAACTGCGTGACAAAGGCGAGGCAGGCGCGTTCGCCCCCATCATTTCGGTCTTGCGCACCTCGGTCCAGTACATCCAGATCAGCGACACCCAGACCACGCCATACATCAACATGAAGGCGCTGGAGCGGATGCCCGTGAAATCCATCAGCGCACCGAACATGATCGGCAGCACGAAGCCGCCCAGGCCTCCGGCCAGACCGACGATGCCGCTGACGGTCCCAATGTTGTCGGGGTAGTCATTGCCGATGTACTTAAAGACGCTGGCTTTGCCAAAGGCCCAGGCGACGCCCAGGACGAACATCAGCGCTGTGAAGGTGTAAACATTCAAGCCGACATGAAAAGTTTTGGGGCCGTTGACTGTCATCACCGTGAAATCGGTTTGTGGGTAACTCAGCAGGAACAGGCAAATCCAGCTCACCCACAACACCCACCAAGTGACCTGGTGGGCTCCGTATTTGTCGGACATCACGCCACCCACCGCACGCAACACGCCACCGGGCAGCGAGAAACAAGCAGCCAACAAAGCAGCGGTCTGGATCGACAAACCAAACTCACCCACGTAGTACTGCACCATCCACAACGCCAGCGCCACATAGCCACCGAATACGATGCTGTAGTACTGGCAGTACTTGAGCACCTTGGGGTCTTTGAGCATCTTGAGCTGGTCGCTGAACTTGGTGTTGGACGGCACCAAGTGTTTCGGATCACTGTGGCTGCCCAGCCAGAAAATGACCACGGTCACCAACATCGCTGCGGCATAGGCCTGCGGCACCATCGTCCAACCAAATGCCGCCAGCAACACCGGGGCCACAAACTTGTTGACCGCCGACCCCGAATTGCCCGCGCCATACACCCCCATGGCCATGCCTTGCCGACTCTTTGGGAACCAACGAGCCACGTACGGCGTACCCACTGAAAACGATCCACCTGCCAGCCCGATGAACAGGCCAATCACCAGGAAGTGCCAATACGCCGTGGCGTAGGACATCAACCAGATGGCCGGCACGGTGAGGGCCATCAACACCGCCATGACGATGCGTCCGCCGTAGCGGTCGGTCCAAATGCCCAGCGGCACACGAATGAGCGAACCGGTCAGCACCGGGGTGGCCGTGAGCAAACCGAACTCGGTGGCGTTCAATCCAAGCGTCTTTTTCAGCGGAATGCCGATGACGCCAAACATCATCCACACCATAAAACAAACGGTGAAGGCCAAGGTGCTGACGATCAGCACCGACCAGGCTTGACGTGAAATGGGGGCGTTTGATGGGTGCATGAGGATTGACTCGTCTGTGGATGAATGCAGTGGTGAAAGAACATTCATCGCTGCACAGACTTTGCCGCCACCGCATCTCCCAGGCCATCCCACCAAAGAACAAGGACTGCGCGGCATTCGGAGGATGTCGCCACAGCTCCCCCTCGTTCTAAAGAACTACTGCGCCGGTCAAGCCGCTTGCATTTGCGCCAGATCAAATTCCAACGCCAACCGACGTGTCACGGTGCGTGAACTTGCGCATTACGCATCAACTACAACCGACAGCCGCTTGCCCATGAACCCACGACCCCCCACAAGCAACTCGATTCAAGCGACGCCGCCAAACACTGGCAAAGTCATCCCGCTGGTGGACTACCGCCAGCGGCGTTTGCCAATGGCTGCCACACCGGCCCCAGCCTTGCCTTCGCAGGGACTGCTCGACCGCTTCGAGCGACCGCTACGCGACCTGCGAATTTCCTTGACTGACCGGTGCAACTTTCGCTGCACCTACTGCATGCCTCGGGAAAAATTTGGCCGCGACCACGCCTTTTTGCCGCCCACCGCGCACCTGAGTTTTGACGAGATCACCCGCTTGGCCCGCCAGTTCGTGGCCCTGGGCGTCAAAAAACTTCGCCTCACCGGCGGGGAGCCTCTGCTGAGAAAGAGCCTGCCGCAGTTGATCGAACAACTGGCCCGGCTGCGCACCATCGACGGCGAGCGGCTGGACATCGCGCTCACCACCAACGGCTCGTTGCTGGCTCGCCAGGCGTCGGACTTGAAATCGGCGGGCCTGCAGCGCATCACGGTCAGCCTGGATGCACTGGACGAGGCGGTGTTTGCCCGCATCAACGATGTCGGTTTCAAAGCCGCTGCGGTGCTACGCGGCATCGAAGCAGCGCAGCAGGTGGGCCTGGCCCCGATCAAGATCAACATGGTGGTGCAACGCGGCATCAACGAAAGTCAAATCCTGCCCATGGCACAACACTTTCGCGGCACGGGCATGGCGCTGCGCTTCATTGAGTACATGGATGTAGGCAATAACCCCGCTTGGCGTTTGGCGCAGGTGCTGCCCTCCAGCGAGATTTTGGCCACCCTGCAAGCCGCCTACCACCTGCACCCCGTGACGTTACAGCGACCGGGCGAGACCGCCATGCGCTGGCGTTATGCCGATGGGCAAGGTGAAATCGGCCTCATCTCCAGCGTCAGCCATGCTTTTTGCGGCGACTGCAACCGCGCACGCATCTCGGCTGACGGCCAACTGTTCACCTGCCTCTTCGCGCACCAAGGCCACGACCTTCGTGCCTTGTTGCGAAGCGGCTGTTCTGACGACTTGATCCAAGGCAGCATCGCGCAACTTTGGACACAGCGGCAAGACCGCTACTCCGAACAGCGCGCAGCGCAAGCAACGCGTACGGACCCCGCTCACCAGCGCGTGGAGATGCACGTCATGGGGGGGTGAACTGACTCCACTTTGTCAAAACAAAACTGCTGTAGCAGTCCTGCACTCAATCTAGAACACCACTATGCAACGCGACCTGCCTCACCCCAATCAACCAGCACTGAACAGCCAGCCCATCAGCAACGACGTTCTTCAGGAAAAATACCTCAAGCCCGGCGAAACCACCGCACAGGACATTTATCGCCGCGTCGCCAAGGCCCTGGCGTCGGTGGAGGAGGTGGCCCAACAATCGCACTACGAGAGCATGTTCCTGGAGAACTTGCGTGCTGGCGCCATCGGTGCGGGCCGGATCATGAGTGCCGCTGGCACCGACATCGAGGCCACACTCATCAACTGCTTCGTGCAACCGGTGGGGGATTGCATTCAAGGCATGGACGACGAGGGCTATCCCGGCATTTACGAGGCCCTGCGCGAAGCCGCAGAAACCATGCGCCGTGGGGGTGGCGTGGGTTACGACTTTTCGCGCATCCGCCCACGTGGCGCGCGGGTGAGCAAGACTGCGTCCGTGGCCTCTGGTCCTTGCAGCTACATCAATGTGTTTGACCAGTCCTGCGCCACGGTGGAAAGCGCAGGGGCCAGGCGTGGCGCACAAATGGGTGTGCTGCGCATCGACCACCCCGACGTGATGGAGTTCATCACGGCCAAACGCACACCAGGACGGTGGAACAACTTCAACGTCTCGGTGGGTGTGCCCGATGCCTTCATGCACGCGCTGCAAAACGACCAGCCCTGGGCCTTGGTTCACCGCGCCACACCCGGCGCTCAGTCGATGCAACAAGGCGCTGCACAGCGCGCTGACGGCGCTTGGGTGTACCGCACCCTACCGGCCCGCGAGTTGTGGGATGCCGTGATGAAGTCGGCCTACGACTTTGCCGAGCCAGGCATTCTTTTTCTCGACCACATCAACCAGGACAACAACCTGCGTTACTGCGAACAGATCACCGCAACCAACCCCTGCGGTGAGCAACCCCTGCCGTCCTATGGCTGCTGCGATCTGGGCCCGATTGTGCTGCCGCGTTTTGTGCGCAATGCCTTCGGTGTTCAAGGGCCCGCCTCGTTCGATTTCAATGCCTTCGAGAAATCAGTGGCCTTGCAGGTGCGTGCGCTGGACAACGTGCTGGACCTGACCTACTGGCCGCTCCAACAACAGCAAGAACAAGCCGCCGCCAAACGCCGCATCGGCGTCGGATTCACGGGCCTCGGGAATGCGCTGGCCATGCTGTGCCTGCGTTATGACGCGCCCGAAGGACGAGAAATGGCCCAGCGTATCGCCCTGTGCATGCGCGATGCGGCCTACACCGCCTCGGTCGCATTGGCGCAAGAAAAAGGTGCGTTTCCCCAATTCGATGCAAACGGCTATTTGGCCCCAGGCACGTTTGCGAGTCGGCTGCCTGAACCACTGCAACAGTCCATACGCCAACACGGCATACGCAACAGCCACTTGTTGTCCATTGCGCCCACGGGAACGGTGAGCCTGGCCTTCGCCGACAACGCCTCCAACGGCATTGAGCCTTCGTTTTCTTGGGTTTACCAGCGAAAAAAGCGCGAAGCCGATGGCAGCAGCACCCAATACGCCGTGGAAGACCACGCCTGGCGTTTGTACCGTGCACTGGTGCCAGACCACGGTGGCGACGTGGAACAACTGCCAGACTACTTCGTGTCCGCGTTGTCCATCACACCCGGCGCACACATTGCCATGATGCAAGTCGTGCAACCCTTGATCGACACGGCCATTTCCAAAACCGTGAATGTGCCAGCCGATTGCCCCTACGACGACTTCAAGGACCTGTACCATCAAGCCTGGCAGGCGAGGCTCAAAGGTTTGGCCACCTACCGGCCCAACGCCATCTTGGGTGCAGTACTACAAGCCACCCCACCACCGCCTGCTGCACCCCAAACGTCAGCTAACGCGCCACCCGCCGAGCCCCTGCGCGCGGTCATCGAACACCGGCCCAAGGGCCCGCTGTCAGCGGTCGCCGAAAAAGTGGACTACTGGACGCAGGAGGGGCATAAAACCATCTACCTCTTGGTGTCGTTTCTGCCTGTCCCAACGAACGATGGCAATGGCAGCGTTGACCGCGCCATTGAGTTCTTCATGCCCGTGGGGCAAAACGGAGAATCCCAACAATGGGTCACCTCCAGCATGCGGCTGCTGTCACTCGCCGCACGAGGCGGATTTTTAGAGCGCGCCCTCAGCGACATGCGCAAAGTGGTATGGGACAGAGGACCTGTGCGCTTGGGGCACTATCAAAAAGCAGATGGCACCCTGGTACCTATGTGGCATGACTCAGAAGTCGCCGCGATGGCCTTCGCCATTCAAAACATTCAGGCGCAGCGCAACCAAGTCGCCACCCACTATTTCAACCACCAAGACAACAACACCTTGAAAGGCAAACCCGCTTTGTTCCCCTCACAAGACAGTGAGCTTCTCAGTGCGCCCAACCCCGTCATGGCAGGAAAAAAATGCGCCGACTGCGGCGCTCACGCCGTGGTTCGCAAAGATGGTTGCGACTTCTGCACACAGTGTGGAGCCATTGGTAGCTGCGGATAAACCGAACAGCAGAACAGATCAAACCGACGAGAACGGTTGACTGAACCCAATAGGACTGATTACGTCTTCAATACCTGCCGCTGACGAGCGTTGAACCGGCATCGCCCGCCCGCAGGTTGAATGGCTCACCCCCCATTTTTCTGCAGCTCAGCCAAGTACTCCGCCCACCCCCTCATCATTTCCCTTCGCTGCGCCATGAATTCCGCCCGGTCATATGCTGATCCGAGTGGACCTGACTTGACGTGGGCCAGTTGTGCCTCAATGACGTCCGGCATGATGCCCAGCCTTTCGACCATGATCGTCCGGGCCATAGCGCGAAAACCATGTGGAGTCATGTCCTCGTTCGAATAGCCCATGCGACGCAACGCGACTCGCAAGGTGTTCTCGCTCATCGGGCGTTGCCCCGAGATTAAGCTCGGGAACACGTAGCGACCATGCCCTGTCAACGGTTGCAAGTCTTTAAGGATGGTCAAGGCTTGGGGAGCCAGAGGTACCAGGTGCGGGCGGCCATTGACCTTGCCATACACGGTGCGCTTCATCTTGGCGGCGGGGATGGTCCACAAGGCAGCGTCCATGTCGATTTCGGCCCATTCCATGGATCGGATGTTCCCAGGGCGTTGAAACAGCAAGGCGGCCAGCATCAAGGCCGCACGAGTGATAGGCTGCCCACCGTAGGTGGCAATGGAGCGCATCAGGTCTCCCGCCTTCTCTGGCTCAAGCACAGCAGCCATGTGCTTCACGTGGATGGGCTTCAACGCGCCTTGTAAGTCGGGAGCGGGGTTGCGTTCGCAACGGCCCGTAGCGATGCCATAGCGGAAAACCTGGCCAGCGGTCTGGCGCAGCGTGTGTGCGGTTTCGCTGGCACCACGCGCCTCCACTCGGCGGAGTGTTTTGAGCAGCAGTGGCGCCGAGATGTCCGTTAGGGGCAGTGAGCCGATCCAAGGGAAGAGGTCTTTTTCCATCCGCTCGAGCCAGCGCGCCGAATACCTCGGGCTCAGCGAATCTGCTTTGGTGGAGTGGAACTCACGAGCCACAGCCTCGAAGCTAGCCTCGCGCCTGGCTTCTCGCTCCAGCTTGTCTAGCTGGCGGCGCTGTGCGGGATCAATACCGGTTTGATGCAACCTGCGCGCGTCATCCCTGGCCTGCCGGGCTTGTTTTAGCGTCACACCAACCGCCTTGGAGCCCGATTCAATGTAGCTACCGAGCGCGAGGCGCTTTTCTTTTCCGCCGAACTTGTACTTCCAGAACCAGCGCTTTACGCCAGTAGACCCCACCTCAAGGTAAAGCCCGTGGCCGTCGGTGAACCGGGCCCTGAGCCTGCCTTCTGGGCAGCGGGCATTCTTGCAAAGCGTGTCAGTGAGCATGTCTAGGGCGACCTACGAATTAAAAGTGGTCATTTGTTTTACGTCCCGGTATCGAAGATGCAAGGGCTTATCGCGCTTTTTCGTGAAGCATTTCGACATCGACCCCGCAACGGCGGATCGTGCGGCCAAGCATTGATGCGGGTTGCAGCGTGGTGGTGGGGAACAGCTTGCGAAAAAAATGGGCCAGATCGCATCTGTTCCCCATCCTGTTCCCCGTTTTTCGTTGGGCTGCCGTTGGACGGCGTGAGACGAAGAGACGCGAAAAACCGAGCACTGGCGCGGCCTGGCGGCCGACTGGTCGGATTTGGCGAAACCCTGTGAGACTGTGGAATGGCCTGCCCGGAGGGACTCGAACCCCCGACCCCCAGCTTAGAAGGCTGGTGCTCTATCCAGTTGAGCTACGGGCAGTTGCTGGGTCAGACTTAAGTGGGAGCGACAGCGCTGTTTGTTGGAAAACAAGACTGTCGTCAGAAGAAGGTGGTCGGGGCGGCGGGATTCGAACTCGCGACCTACTGGTCCCAAACCAGTTGCGCTACCAGGCTGCGCTACGCCCCGAACAGCTGCGCATTGTAGCCGGTGTTTGGGGGGCAATCGCTTTGTCGCGAAAAAATCAGACCACTTCGGCCATGGGCGGCGCGTGATTGGCTTGGCCCGGCGCGGGTAAAGCCAACATACGAGACACCTCGGCGCACTGTTGGATGTGTTGCTCGCAGATGTACTTCAGCGCTGAAAAAGTGAGCAAGGCCGACACCGCCTGCCCCGCCAGGGGCACGTACTTGGCGGCTTGTTGGGTGGTCAAACGCACGCCCACCAGTTTCAGTGCGCGTATCACCAAATCACGTGTGAGCAACTTGCCCACCAGCAAGCTGCCACCGGCAGAGATGGCTTTGTAAACGGCGAGTTTTTTATCGGGGGAGAGGTGTTCGATTTGTTCCGGCGTTAAACCAAACGCACGGCTGATTTCTGGGATGACCTTGAGCAGCACGCTCACGTCGGCCATCCAGTCCAACCCCGGCACCGGCACCATGGCCACACCCGCCGCCATCATGGCGCGGCGGTTGACCAATTTGCGGCAATGGCGGGTGACGTCGGCAATTTGTTGTGGCGTTTGCGGCACCACGACCCATTCGGTGGCTGAGGACTTGGGCATGAAACCTCCGGGTAGCAGCCCGACTCTAGCGGAACGGCCGCATCGTCA
>Ga0315907_10002246_pt1 | contig 24731 bp, 28 predicted proteins | sample LakEriMetagenome_3_FD_203525 | JGI IMG/M metagenome (GOLD analysis project Ga0315907, IMG submission 203525) | Freshwater fungal communities from buoy surface, Lake Erie, Ohio, United States - Buoy 12 MA123 | ecosystem: Environmental > Aquatic > Freshwater > Lake > Lake biofilm | place: USA...
ACACTTCTGGCACTCCAACCGATGCGCGGTTTGCCAATCAAGCGGACTGGAACGGCGACAAACTGGACGGCACTGGCGCTTCCGGGCTGACGCTTGACCTGACGCACCCACAGATTCTGTGGATGGACTTTGAATGGCTTGGTGTTGGCTCAGTCCGTTGCGGCTTCATCATCAACGGCCAGTACGTTGTTTGCCACACATTCAACACCGCCAACGTCTACGGCACCACGGTGTACATGACCACGGCCATCTTGCCTATGCGCTATGAGATCACCACAACGACAGCAGCAGTTGCCGCCACGCTCACGCAGATTTGCTCGTCGGTAGTGTCCGAGGGGGGCTTTGAGGCTACGTCCATTGAGCACGTTGCCAGACGCACAACGGTGCTTGGCACCATAAATACCGCAGCCAACTTCCTTCCGGTTGTATCTATTAGGCTGGCATCGACGGCACTGGGCGCCGTTGTGCTTCCCAACCGAGTGCAGTTCCAGCCGACAACTTTGCAAAACTACGAGATTGCGTTGATCAAAAACCCGGTCCTCACGGGCGCGACTTGGGCAGCAACGGTTCCTTCTGACAACAACGTGGAGTTTGATGTCGCAGCCACTGCAATTGCCACAGCAGGTACGATTGTTCAGACTGGATACATTGCCAGTTCAGGCGGGGGAGGTCAAGCGGACACAACGGCTCCAACCGGCTTTAACTGGGACCAACAGCTTGGCGTGTCTTTGACTGATGTCAGCGACATCTACACCTTGGGTGTACGCACGATCTCCGGCGCTACAACTGGCGATGGCGTTGGGTCCATTTCCTTTTATGACCTGACGCAATAAACCCCCAAAAATACCGCTCACATGGTACGATTTCAACAATTTCTAGCCCAAAAGAGGACCTCTCATGGCCACTGAAGACCAAGGCATCATGTCCCTGCCCCAAGCTGGCGCAGAGGCCCCCGCTCCCGCCCCGCAGATGTCGATGGACGATGCCTACGATGCCATCCAGGGGGCCATGCAAGAAGTTTCTCCAGAAGTTGCCGGTGATGTGCAAGGGGCGATTGCCCAGATCACCCCGATGCTGGATCAATTGAGCGACGAAGAACTTGACAGTTTTTTGGAGTTGCTTCAGTACCTGATTGAGCACCCGGAAGAGTACAGCAAACTGGTTTCGGATCTTGTCGCTCAGGGGGAACTGGAAGAGGGCATGCTCCCTGAGGAGTACGATCCAGAACTTCTGTCCGCTCTTGCCATGGTGTTTTTCACCGCCCACCGTCAACGGCAGGCAGGCAATGAGCGCGAAATGACCGCGCAAATGCCGCAACCTCCGATGGGCATGGCAAAAGGAGGCATTGCCGAAGCTGCTCGCATGGTTGCTTCCAAAGGCCGCAACGGTGACAGCATGCTGGCCCACATCACCCCTAGCGAAGCTGCCCTGCTTAAGCGGCGCGGCGGCTCGGGCACGATCAACCCCGCCACGGGGCTGCCCGAGTTTTTTCTGAAGAAAGTTGCTAAGGCCTTCAAGAACACTGTCAAAAGAGTTGTCAACGTTGTCAAAAGCGTTGTCAACGTTGTCAAAAAGGTTGTCAAGTCTCCCGTCGGAAAAATTTTGGCAACTGTCGCATTGGCCACGTTTCTTGGCCCAGGGGCCTTTGGTATTCAAGGTCTTGGACTTGGCGCGTCGATAGGTACCGCAGGCGTTTCGGCCCTGTCCTCCGGCATTGTGACGGCGGTTGGCGGAGGCAACATGAAGGATGTGCTGCGCAGCGCCGCCACCGCTTACTTGGGCGCCCCTGGCGGCCCTGTCTCAAACTATATCGGCAATGCAGGCGCCGCGCTTGGCGTGACCAACGCCGCTGGCCAAGCGGCCATCAACGCAGGCTTAACGGGCGCGGGCGTAGGTTTGTTGACCGGCCAGAAGCTTGGCGATGCCGTCAAAAGCGGCTTGATTGCAGGCGCAGTACAAGGCGGCATGACTGGGTTTAAGGAAGGCTTTGGAACACAGGTCAAGCCTCCTTCCTCCCTGAATATTCCCATGCCGTTGAGCGGCAGCACCCCAGGCGCCGCACCTGTCCCCACAGCGGTGGACCCCGTGATGATGTATGGGGAGGGAGCAGGAGCAGGAGCAGGTCCCGCTTCGGCAGCCCGGACTGCTTATGATCAGATTTACGAGGATATGCCTACCTCTACCCCGGGCGCTGCTCCCGGCGCTGCTCCAGCTGCGGGGGCACCTGCAGCCGGGGGCACCACGACCCCAACTCCCGGCATCTTTGACAAAGTCAAGGGCCTGTATAACGAATACCTCTCGCCTTCTGGTATTCAAGAAAGAGGGGCGCAAGACGCTTTGGCCAAGGTTCAGAAGCAGTTTCCAAACGCTACGATGGAGCAAATCCAAAGCGCTCCACAGGGCTCGCCTTTGGCCAAGGCATACAGCGCGGCGATGCCGGGGGTAGTTTCCACTTACGGCCCGCTTGCCGCAGCCGGGCTTGGTATAGCAGGGCTGATGGGCGGATTTTCGGCGAAGGAAGTGGCCCCTTCTGCATCGGCCCGAGAACTTATAAACCGAGACGCGAACCGCCCAACAATAGAACAAGAGCCTTCCAAGTACTACATTCAAGGTCTTCCTGGGGTTCAGTATGATGACAAGGGCCGAATTACCGGGTCTAAGCCTTGGTCCCCTTCGGTGACAATGGATGATGTTCGGGTGCCTAGTGTTTTTAGTGCCCCACCAAACTACACTCTTCCTCCGATTGGGGCTGCTCCTCCCATGCAGATATCCCAGCCATATAACACGGCAAATATGTACACCAACCTAATGCCCCCCATCTCCAGGGCATACGGCGGAGTTGCTTCTTTGGCACAAGGGGGGTATCCTCGCCGCACTGGACAAATCAGTGGCCCTGGGACCGAAACATCGGATTCCATCCCTGCGATGCTCTCTGATGGTGAGTTTGTCATGACCGCGAAAGCTGTTCGTGCGGCAGGCAAAGGGGACCGCAGAGCAGGAGCGAAAAAAATGTACGCCCTGATGCATCAACTTGAGCGCAACGCTTCACGGGGATAAGCCATGGCAGAAGTCACAGAACAAATAGTACGCGAGGCGAAGCCTATTGAGGACATGAAGCTCGCGCTGATGCAATCGGCGCAAGCGCTCGGCACACCCACTTTGCCTGCGTATCAGGTCCAAGACCTGACCAAGGATCAGCTTGATGCCATGGCCCTGGGTCGCCAAGGCATTGGCGCATACCAGCCTTATCTTCAGGGAGGGACCAAAGCGGTCCAGGCAGGAACAACCGCGCTGGGAGAAGCTGCCGACATCCTTCGTGGCGCCGATACCCGGGGGCAATTTACGGCTGCCCAGAATGCATATAACTTAGCCGCTCAGCCTGCCGCCGCCCTTGGAAACTTGTCCAATGTCGCAGGCGCAGGCATGGGCTATCTGTCGGGCGCAGGCCAGGATTTTGACTACGCGCAGCAGATGGCATTGAACGCCTCGCGGGCCAATATTGACCCTGCGCAGATGATGATGCTGAACTCCGTCAATCAGGCGCAGGCAGCAGCACCGCAGTTCAACTACGCGCAGCAGATGATTGGCGCGGGGGCAGCGGCAGGTCAGAAAGCGGTCCAAGGAGCCGAAAACCTTTCTCAACAAGGCATCGGAACCCTGTATGGCGCAGCGGCCCAGGCCCAAAGAGCAGCTTCCAGTTTAGGTTCGGCACCTCGCGTTGAGAACGTCCCGAAGATGGATGCGGCCACAATGCGGACGGCTCAAATGGGCCCAGCCGAGAGGGTCACCACTCAAAGTTTTGCGACCCCCGGCTCCGCAGATGCTTTCATGTCCCCGTACATGCAAAGCGTGGTAGAGGCCCAGCAGCGGGAAGCACGCCGGATATCTGATGTGCAGCAGCAGGTGGAGCAGGCTCAGGCGGCTCGTTCCGGCGCCTTTGGTGGCAGCCGCCAGGGCATTCTTCAGGCAGAGCGCTCTCGCAACCTTGCTCGTCAGCTTGGTGACATCCAAGCTACTGGGCTGCAGTCTGCATTCCAGCAGGCTCAGCAGCAGTTCAACACCGAGCAGCAAGCGCGGCTCGCGGCCCAACAGGCAAATCAACAGGCAGGTCTCACGGTCGGCGCTCAAAACCTGTCGGCAGAGCAGCAGGCCAATGTGAATAACCAAGCTGCTGAGATGCAGGCAAGGGGCATGAATGCTCAACAGGCGATGCAGACTGCATTGGCCAATCAGCAGACGGCGGCTCAGTACGGCATTCAAGGCGCTCAGCTTGGGCTGCAGGGCGCGGAAGCTTTGCGGCAGGCCGGTATTGGCACGTTGAGCGCTGCTGGTCAGCAGGGCCAGCTTGGCCTACAAGGCGCCAGCCAACTTGGTCAGGCGGGTGGGCAACTGGGTGGTTTGGAAGGCCAACGTGCTGCTCAGGCTTTTCAGGCTGCTCAGTATGGTGGAAACATCGCTCAACAGTTGGCCAGCCAGGAGATGCAGCAGGCCCAGCTTGGTCAGGGAGCCGCGAACCTCTATGGCAGTTTGGCGGGCCAGCAGGCCGGTCTTGCAGGGCAGACGGCGAACATTGCAGGGCAGCAGGCCAATATCCTTGGCCAGCAGTCTCAATTGCAACAGCAACTGGGCCAGGGTATTGGCAATCTGGCCGCTCAGCAGTTCGGCGTGGGCCAAAACATGGCAGCGGGCCTCGGAGCGCTTGGGACGCAGGCGGCAAATGCAGGCATACAACAAGCCCAGCTTGGCCAAGCCGCTCAGAGCATGGGCCAACAAGATGTCTCTGCCCTGTCTGCCATCGGTGCTCAAGAGCAGAAGCAGGGTCAGGCAGAACTCGATGCGCTGCGGGCATCCAAAATGCAGGAAGTCATGCAGCCATATCAGAAGCTTGCTTTTGTGTCGGACATCTACAAGGGGGCGCCATCTACGCAGATGGCGGTCACCCAGCAGCAGACTCCTGCCCCCAGTGCATTTCAACAAATCGCAGGCTTGGGCACCGGCATTTTGGGTACTGCCGCCGCCGCGAACGCCGCGAGCAAGCTCTTCTAAGGAAACGCCATGAAGGAAGAAATCCTCAAACGCGCCATGTTCGCGATGCCCCTGTCCAAGGATGCCCGCAACACGGGCATCCTCTCCGGGTTTGAAGACGAGATGGACGAGGCTCCTGATCCCTCCGAAGAGATGCCGCAGATGGCCAGGAATCCGCAGAATCCTGAAATCCTGATGAACACGATGCGGGGCGACATGCGCTCCGTTGATGCGCGGTACATGGAACTGGCTCAGATGGTTGGTGAAGAAGCAGCCATGGAAACGCCCCCTGAGGTGTTGGCCATGCTTCAGACTCAGTTCTCTCAGCAAGGCGGCATTGGCGGGCTGCCACAGGCACAGGAGATGGCACCGCCGCCCATGGCTCAAGGACCCGGCGGCATGCCTCCAGGCCCCGGGATGCCTCCAGGCCCTGAAATGGCCATGCCCCCGGGCATGGCGGGTGCTCCCCCTTTCCCTGAGGGCGGGGCTGAACAAGCTCCGCCCACCCCAGATGGGCTGCCCCCGCTCAAGGCTTTTGGCGGGGCGTTTGTCACTCCGTTCACCCGGATGGCGCAGATCGCCGGAAACAGGATTGGCCCGATGGCGACTCAGGCAAACGCGGCGGCGGGTCGCCTGATGTCGCAAGGGTTTCCGCAGACATTCCGGCCCATCTTCGAAAACGTCCGTGGCGAAGGCGGGCGTTTCACGGCGGAACAACTGCTCAAGTACCCAACCCTGACCCAGCACTTGTCCAAAATGGCAGGCCCTCGGTTGACGGGCATGGCCCAACGGGCAGAATCGCTTGTGGCACCTGCGGTTGCTACCGGAGCAGGCGTTCTTGCCGCCTCTGGGCTGTACCAAACCGCCACGGCACCTGCCGTTGACCCCGAGCGTCAGGCCCTGCTGAAGCAGTACGAGGACATGTACTACAAGGTCACGGATCGCAGCGTCCCGATGCCTTCTTTGGGCAGTGCGACGAACGATCAACTCAAGCAGGCCATTCAGGTAATGGCCGCTCAGGCTGCCCCTGCGGAGGGCGCTGGAACCACTGTCGATACAGGGGCCGCTTCAACGGGCACAGCAGCCGGGGCACCGCCGGTCACAGCGGCGCCCGAGGGTGGCCCGGGCGCTGCGCAAGACAACACGGCCTTTATCCAGACCCAGTTGGCCAAGCCAAATGTGGGGGCGGGCACCACAGGTACTCCTGTGTCTCGCATTGAGCGGATCAAGCAGGCAAGGGAGGAGTACGCACCGCTGTACAGAGAACTTTTGGGCGATGGCAAGGAGGAGATGTACACCAACGCCATGCTGATGCTGGCCGATGCTGGCTTCAAGTATGCCGCTGCACCCGCCAAGTCAGGCACCACTCCTCTATCGCTGTTGGCTCAGGCCGCGCAGGGCATCCCGCAGGGCTTTATGGCTCTTATGGCCCAGGCTAAGGATCGTCAACTCAAGATCGATACGGCAGCGCTTGGCCAAGCAATCACCGATGTCCAAGAGCAAGACAAGTATGCCCAGCGGCTCAAGGAAGTCATGCTCAGGGGCGATTACGACCTGCTCAAGGAGCAGATCAGGAAAACCGGGGACATCCAAGAGGATGGCGGGGCAGGGCTGATTCGTACAAAAACAAAGAGTGGCAGCTTTGTCGGTACGTCAATCGATCCAAACAACCCAACTGTGCAGTCCGCAGTCCAAAGCCGTTATACCCTGCGTGACACGGATAACCCCTTTGTCGTCAACCGTGGCCAAGCCCCCACTACGATTGAAGAGGACAAGGATCAGCGCATTAAGCTGACCACTACGCTTCGCTCGCTGGACAACAGCCTGTCTATGCTTGACAGTCTCAAAGGCTTGTATTCCCAGGCATACGGTCCGGGCGCATGGTTCCAAGACAAGGTCAACAACCTTTTGGTGCCTATCAGCCCAACCGCAGTGGTCAGACCAAATCTTGATCTTGCCGATGCCGCTATGCGGATCAGCAGCGGCATGGGGCAGCTGAGTAAAGCCATTGCCTCCGCGAACGATGGAGGCCGAGTCGCTGTGCAAGAGCAGGAGTGGGTTCGTGAGACTGCCAAAGGAATCAGTGACCCCACTAAGTTTTTCTCCGATAAAGAAGTCGTCGCTAAACAGTTGAACTCTCAGGAGGCCATGCTGCGAAACGCTCGCCAGCAGGTCTTGACGCAGCTTGGCTACGAGAAGAACGACTACGTGATGAACACGCCCAGCACCGGCACACAGTCCGACCCGTTCATCATTCCTACCAACCCTGAGCAGCAAAAGCGGATGTTCAACTTCCTTGGCAGTACGATTGGCAAGATCCAAGACCCACGGGCCACGGTCTATGTGCGTATGCCCAACAACACCATCCAGGCATTCAATCCGACTCAACTCAGAGGGCTGACTCAGTAATGGCAACGATCCTCAACACTCAGGGGCAGTTGGTTGATCTGACAACCGGAGAGGTTGTTGGCCGCGCCGAGGGCGCCCCGACTGCCGTTAATCCTCTCAAGGCAGGGGCCCCTGAGCAAGTCACAGAGGGTGCGGACAAAGTCAAAGGGCTGATCAACAACGCCTCTTGGGGCTTCAACTCGGCCCTGTTCTCCTTGCCCGATGCTGCTCAGCGGATCATTGGCAAAGGCCTGGGCCTCAATGAGGATCAGGTCTTTCAGTTCGCCAAGTTCTTCAATCGCGGTGAGGTAGCGCCCAAGAACTCTGGTGAGCGCTACGCCCGTGCGATTGCAGGGGGCGTTGCTGGTGGCCTGCCCTTCACCGGCATCCTGGGGGCCTCTGCTGCCTTGCGTCCTGCAATCGCTGCTGCCACCCCTGCTACAACGGTGATGCGGGGGGTGACCAAGGATGCGATGGACATGATCGCAAGGAGCCCAAAGAGCGCCCTGGCCATGGATGTGGCCTTTGGTGCTGGTTGGGAGGGGCTGCGTCAGGCCGTTGAAGAGAATGTGTCCGATGACCAGCCATCGAAGGTCTGGCTCAAGGAACTGCTGCCGACAGCCGCGTTTGTGGGCGTTCCCCTGGCCCTGTCTGGCGGCTTCTCAGCGGCCAGCAAGCTGGCCAACATGAGCCCCACGGTCCAGGGCGCACGGTTTGTGAAGGGCCAGCTTGGCGCTCCCGATTTGGGTGACGTAGAAAAGGATGTGCTGTCCTCGGCCCCAGGCTTCTGGAAGCTGCCTGTGGTCAAGGTAGTCCCTAACATGCTGATCAAAAACGCCGAGCGCAAGCTGTCTCAGGTGTTTGGTCCGATTGCCGAGAGCAAGGAAGCACAAGAGGCGTTGAAGGCCCTCGAAGTGGCCTTGGCCGACCCTCGTTTCGCGCAGGCAGGTTTCGTGTTTGATGCTGCTGAGAAGACGATGTACACGCCCCTGGTGCAGGAAAAGCTCAAGCTCTTGCAGCAGCTTGGGCCCAAGGATCTGGAGTCGGTCAAAGAGCGCATCAATCAGAACCAGACCGCCCTCAGTAGCCTGTTCAGCAATCTTGCTCCGCAGGCCCGTCAGCCTGTAATGGATGCCTTCCAAGCGGCCCAGGCTGATCGTCAAGCGTTCTTTGAGAACCTGCTGCGCCAGAAGAAGGACATGACGGAGGCGGAGATTCTTGCGGTGTCCGAGCGCCTCGGACCACAGAACATCGACATGCTCAATGATGAGCTTCGCGGTGTGATCAAAAGTAGCATGGAGATGGACAACAAGATGCGGCAGAACGTCCTGTCTCGCATCGGCCTGAAGCAGGCCACTGCCCCTGACGGAACTGCGCTGCCCACTCGGGAACAGGGCAAGTCCTTGTTTGAGTCTCGGGACATGGAGGGAGCAGCGCTGTCGCTGATCTCCAAGTACAGCCCAGAGCGCCCGTCGATGCGAATGGCCATGCCCGAGCCTGTGCGGTTGATCGACAACTTTGTGCAGGGCCAGATTCGTCAGCGTGAGCGGCTTGAGCGCACATCACTCCAAAGCCTGACTGACGATGCAATTGACAGCCAGATTTCTACCATGGGCGAGGCGTTTAAGGACCCTGCGATCCTCAAAGCGCTGCGCTCTTCGGTGCATGCTCTTGTTCGTGGTGATAAGCCCAAGGGCGGGCGCCGCGCTCCGGGGCTCGCGGAACTTGCGCCTTCCCCCGATGCACAGGGAAACATCTCTATCCCGGCGCTGATCCCTGGTCGCAAGATCGTGATCAATCCACAGCAGATCCGTGAGGACGCTGCCCGGATTGCAGAGGCCAACACCAAGATTGACATCAACATACCGGAGGCACTGGACTACCTGACCGCCGCCCAACGGTTCCGCAATGATGCCCTGACATCCTATAACGCGGCCATGAAAAATGGCCGTGTGCGCCAGACCGATGCGCAGCGCATTCTGGACACGGGCAATGCCGTGTTCAGGGATGTTGAAAACCTTATTCTTACCAACACGCCACGGCTTAAGGGCGAGTACGAAGCGCTGAAGGTCATGATCGATGACTACAAGCAGGTGTATGACCGGAGTCTGCCGCTGCTCATGACGCAGACTAAGAAGGGGGGCATGGAGTACCTGCTGCCCAACGAAGACCTGATGCGAAACGCCTTCAAGACGGCGGAGAACCTGCGCGATGTTTCCGTGATCTTGGGCAACGATCCACAGTCCCAGAAGCTGCTGCTCAACGGCACTGTTGATTGGCTGCGAACCAAGGGCGTGGTCAACGACAGCGGGGTTGTTGATCCGAAGAAGATTCGTAGTGTCTTGGACAAGAACCGAAACATCGTTGAAGCGCTGCCAGAGACCATCAGGGTCAAGCTCAACGACGAAGTCGCGCTGGCCGACGACTACGTCAAGCGCCTGGGCGAGATTGACAAGCGCGTGGTCGCTGCCCAGGACAACGAGCTTGATCGCCTGCTGGGCAAAGCTATCCGCCCGGAGGCCGATGCCCGCATGATCTTGTCGGATGCGCTGCGCGATCCGGCGGTCATGCGCAAGTTGGTGGACGTTGTCGGCAAGGACCCAGAGATGCTGTCTTCTCTGCGCCGGTCCGTGTATGACATAGCTACAGAAGGGGCACAGGGCGGCGGAGCCCTGAAGTCGTTCCTTGACGGCAATGAGAAGTCGCTCAAAGTCCTGTTCGATGGGACCACCCACCTTCAAGACCTTAAGACCTTGGCTGACCTGCAGCGCAGGGTCAATGCTTTTGCAAGCGTTACGGGCCAGATCCCTGCCTTTGAGTCGCTCGATCAATCGCTCAAGCGCGTCTTCGGCTTCGGCATCCAGTTCGGCACGACCACGCTGCGTGAAGCGATGGTGGGCCGCATCTCTCCCGAGACGGGCGCCTTGGCCCTGATGGTCCGGATGACCGGCAGCTTGGAAAACGAGTTGTACAAGCGCCTGTTCACCAAGGCCCTGGAGAGCGAAGAGTTTGCCAAGAGCATCACCCACATTGGCACTGCCAAGGAGGGCGAGCGTGCCCTCAAAAACCTGCAGGAGATCGGTGTTTCCAAAGGCATGGCCCTCGGCCCTTCTGCCGTGACAGAGGCCGCACGCCGGGGCATCCAGCAAAAGGCCACCGAGACGGCACAGCAGGGCCAAGAGGCTCCTGTCGCAGGGATGGAGGGGTTGCCTATTGTTCCCCGTGAAACAGCCTCCTCGATGCTGCGTAATCTGCCTCCTGCACCGCCCACAAGGGGCGTGAGCTTCAACCCTCGCTTGCCCACACGGCCTCCGGCGCCGCAAGGAGGCGGGTCAAGTCAGGTGCCCCTGATGTATCCCGCCATGTTCCCCAACGATCCGATCAGTGGCTTGCTTCAGCAACGACAGGCCGCGATCCAAGGACCACAGCAATAACGGAGTAAATCATGGAGATGGTCGGACGATTGATCGGCACGATGTTCCTGGCCCGGGAGTACGCTCACCGGGCCCACTTGCGTGTCACAGGCGCAGGCAGCTTTTCCAAGCACTCCGCTTTGGGCGAGTTCTACACATCCATCATTGATCAGGCCGATGCGATCACTGAGGCGTATCAGGGGCGACACGACACCATCATCGAAATCCCCTATCTGCCGATGATTGATGAAGAGGACCCGGCCAAGGCTCTTGAGAGCCTGATGGACGACATCGAGAAGCTGCGCTATGACGCAGTGGACAAGAAAGACACCCCGATTCAAAATCTTATTGACGGGGCAGTTGAGACCTTCCTGAGCACCCTCTACAAACTTCGAAAGCTGAGGTAATTATGATGAAAAAACCAGTGTGGGATAAAGCACGGCCCAAGGACCTTGGGCCTCCGGAGAAGTTGAGTTCAGGTAAAAAAGCCGCTGCAAAAGCAGCGGCCAAGAAGGCGGGGCGTCCGTACCCTAACCTGATCGACAACATGCGTGCCGCAAAAGGCAAAAAGTAACGGTTGCAGTTGCCATCTCGTCTTCCTCAGGAGGCTTCTCCACCTCCACCGATGGCACTTTGGCCAGGAGCTTCTTGCTCCTGGCCTCTTTTTTGGTACTGCTCCACGCGGCGCCACCACTGATCCTTGTAGCCGTCGAACTCCCGGCCAGCGGTGACGAACTCCTGCGGCTCGCCACCCTGGCTCATCATCATGATCACCCCCTGATCAATGCTGGTCCCATGCACCTTGTCATGGGCCACGGCATACGCCGCCAGTTGCAGGAAGTAGTCCTCGATCCACTCGCGCCGCTTGGGCTTGTTGGTCTGCTTGAAGTCCATGATGCTGGGCTTCTTCTTGTAGATGCCAACGCAATCTGAAGTACCTGCGTAGGTGTTGGGGACGTACAGCGATACCTCCGCGCCCCAGACCTCATCGACATGCGGGAAGAAGTGCTCGATAAGTTGATGGCCCATGCGGTAGCCCTTGACATGCAGCCATGTGCGGGGCACCTCCAGAGGGCGATTGAGCAGCAGCCGCTCTATGACGTTGTGCATGTGCGTGCCCACGGTGGCCGAATCGTTGCGGATGCGCTCTGCTTCGTCTTTGCCCACGCGGTCTTCCCAGTCCTTGAGGTGACTCTTGTCCTTCGTCGCATCAAGGATGGTGGTCACTGACGGCATGGGGATGTCATCCATGTCGGCCCGATAAACACGGCCCGAGGACCTGTCCAAACGCTCCAATCGCTTGTAGACGTACTTGCTGCGAAACGGCACCAGCATCATTTAATCCACTCCTTGAGTTCTTCGCCCAGCACCTGCGAGGCGATGTTGATCTTGTTGCGCAGAGCCTTGACGATGTGCTCGTCCACCGTGCCCGGGCAGATGAAATCGATGTAGGTCACCTTGTTAGTCTGGCCGATGCGGTGTGCTCGGTCCTCACTTTGCAGGCGGACCTCAAGGTCGAAATTGTTGCTGTAGTAGATCACGGTGTGTGCGGCAGTCAGGGTCAAACCATATCCCCCTGTGCGGGGGTTTCCAACGAAAAAACGCAGTGGGCTGTTTGGGTCTTGGAACTGCTCGACGATGCGCTGCCGGTCCTCCGCCTCAGTGTCCCCGTAGTAGGTGGCCACGGTGGTCATGCCGTACTCTTCTGCCAGGGCGTTCTTGATGTTCTCGATGTCTCGCCGGTAGTTGGCCCAGATGATGATCTTGCCGTTGCACTCCTCGACGGTGGACAGTAGCTCCTTGACGCGGTTGTTGGGCAGGTCTTCTTGCCTGCCATCGTCGAACTTCACATGGCCGCAGACGATCTGATGCAGGCGCATGATCTGCGTGAGCGCATTGTTGGTGGACATCAGGTTGCCATCGATAAGCGTGAGCGCCATCAGCTTCATCTGGTCATACGCCTTGCGCTGCTCAGTGGTCAACTCAATGTCGCGGCGCGTGAACACCTTCTCTGGCAGGTCTAGGCACTCTTCCTTGGTGACCCGGAAACTGAAGTCGTTGAGCTTGCCCTGTAGCTCATCGAGGTGGCGATAGCCCACGATCTGCTTGAACGTGTGCGTGGCCATCTTGCGCTCGACCAGCACAGCGTAGCGGGCCTGGAAGGCGTAGAAGCTGTCGTAGCCGAGGAAGTTGTTGGACAGGAAGGAGCACTGGCTGAACAGGTCCAGCGGGCTCTTGGTCACTGGCGAGCCCGTAGCGATGCGCCGGTAGCTGGCATCCTTGCCTACCTTGACGATGTTGGCTGTGCGCTTGGCCTTGGGCGTCTTGATGGTGGTGCTCTCGTCGATGGCCATGTAAGACCGGGTCACCCGCAAGAAGGTGCGAGCGTACATCACCCCCTTGTCCGTGCTGAACGCCTCGATGTTCATGACCAAGATGCGCAGCGTGTCCACTGCGTTGAGCATCCTGTCCATCTCCTCGCGCTCGGCCCTGCGCGGTGACGGGGACCAGCATGCGATGGTGTAGGGTATATGCTCAGGCATGTGTTCTGGTATTTGCCCGGTGTACCAGTTACGATAGACGCCCTTCGGAGCAACGACCAGCATGGAGTTGATCTTGCCCCTGTCGTAGAGCATGGCAGCATTGTTGATGAGCATGAAGCTCTTGCCAGTGCCCATGTCTGCGAACAGAGCAACGGCGGGGTCCTCCCAGAACCGCTGCAGATACGCAGCTTGATGCAGGTACGGCTTGTTCTTGAAGGGGTACTTTTCGAGAAAATAGTTCATGTCTTTCTTCCTTTCTGTGCGAGGGGGTTGACAGCCTCGGAAAGTAGTGTACACTAAGCGCACGGTTTGAGAAAGGAGAATGTAAACATGTCTACCGTATTCGTTGTGCAGGAGATGCCCAACCACGATATTTCCCAGGCAATGCGCTTTGGGGACATCAAGGTTTTGCTGGCTCCCAATACACAGATTGCTTTCAGCACATTGCCCACTGTGCGCGTTCTACGGCGCAAGCTGCGGGACTACAAGGACGGCGACAGCCTGCTCTTGACGGGTGACCCTGTGGCTATCGGCTTGGCCTGCTCGATAGCTGCCTTTTATAACTCTGGCCGCTACACCGCCTTGAAGTGGGATCGCCGCGAGCGGATGTACATCCCCGTCAAGATTGACATCACTGAGAATGGAGAAAGAGATGACTGACATCAACAACTTGTTTGAAGAAGACGCAGGTGCTCTGACCGTCAAGAACGAGGACCTGTCCTCTGTGGGTGCCTTGGCCAAGCGTGCCAAGGAACTGGAAGCAGAGATCAAGGAGCTTGAGGACACCGTCGATGAGCGCAAGCAACAGCAGCGCAAACTGCTGGAGGAGACCATCCCTGCAATGCTGCAGGAGCTTGGCCTGTCCAAGTTTTCTATGCTCGATGGCAGCGAGATTACCGTCAAGCCCTTCTACAGCGCGTCCATCAAGGAAGAGAACCGCGCTGCAGCGTACGAGTGGCTGCGTGAGCACGGCTACGACGACATCATCAAGAACACCGTGTCCGTACGATTTGGTCGCAATGAGGACCAGTTGTGCGAGACCTTACTGAATCAACTGCGTGAGCAAAACTATCCTGTCGAGCAGGCGCAGAAGATCGAACCCCAGACCCTGAAGGCCTGGGTTCGCGAGCAGGTGGAACGCGGAAGCGAGTTCCCCACCGAGCTTTTTGGCGTCTATGTCGGCCAGAAAGCCACCATCAAATCGGCATGAACCAAGGACCATTAATCATGAGCAAAAACGAAGTTGCAAAGAAGGAAGAGTACGCTGTTGCCCTCGGGGGTGACTTTGAGCAGGATGCCAACAATGGCTTTGATGGAATGGGGCAAGAAGACTTTGCCCTGCCGTTCCTCAAGCTGTTGACCAGCACCAGCCCAGAGATCGGTGAAGTCGATGGCGCCATGCCCGGCTGCATCATGAACAGCGTGTCTGGCGAGATCCATGAAGGCAAGAAAGGCATCACGGTGATCCCGGTAGCCTATGTGCGTCAGTACATTGAGTGGGCACCACGCGGCTCTGGCAGCGGCGCTCCTCAGGCCATCTACCCTGCTACGTCCGACATCCTGACTCGCACGCACCGCGAGCCGGGCGACAACAAGGACTACCTCGACAACGGCAACTACATCGAGAACACGGCCAATCACTACGTGATGGTCATCAACGACAGCGGCATTCCTGAGCCTGCACTGATCGTCATGAAGTCCACGCAACTCAAGAAGTCGCGCAAGTGGAACAGCATGATGATGAGCACCAAGCTCATGGGCAAGAATGGTCCGTACACGCCCCCGATGTACTCACACCTGTACCGTCTGACCACGCAGGCTGAGTCCAACGACAAGGGCAAGTGGTATGGCTGGGAGATCGAGAAGATCGGCCCCATCCAAGATATGAATCAGTATCAGGCGGCCAAGTCTTTCGCTACTCAAGTCAGCGCGGGCGAAGTCAAGGTCAAGCATGAAGGTGAAGGCTCCGTGGACAGCGGACCAGCGCCATTCTGATTTTGGGGCCGAAAGCGGATGCTGCTACCCCGGTACATGGGCAATGAGCCTCAGTGCAGCGAGTAGGCCCCACCTTTTATAGAGATCGCGATGACAGACATAACAAGATTCAAGGCAATCTTCAATGGATTGGACATTGCCTATGGGACATACAAGATAAAGGCAGAACGAGGAGATGGAAAGCAAGCAGGACAAGCTACGGTTGTGCGAAAGCCGCCAGTTGACGAGCTATGGGTCAAGCACCTTGAAGGTGTTGAACCGAGTCTTGGAATTATCCCAATCAGGGCGGATAACACCTGCATCTGGGGCTGTATTGACGTTGACCAGTATCCTCTGGACCTCAAAGGCCTAGTCGAGCGTGTTGCGCAGCTTAAGCTGCCGCTGGTCGTTTGCAGAAGTAAGTCAGGGGGTGCCCATGTATTCTTATTTACAAAAACGCCTGTTCCGGCCCTAGATTTCCAAACGTATCTCAAAAACGCGGCTGCTCTGCTTGGTGAAGCGGGTCGAGAAATCTTTCCAAAACAAGCAGAGATCCTTGTTGATCGAGGGGACACCGGCAACTTCCTCAACCTTCCGTACTTCGGCGGCGAGAACGGTCTTCGTTACGCAGTCAACCCAGACGGGACTGCGGCGACTATGGAAGAGTTTTATGCGCTCTACGATGCGGCGGTCCAAGACGTACCACTCAATTTCCCAGAGCCGCCTAAGCAGGTTGAGAGTCCCATCAAAGATGGCCCGCCATGCCTGCAGGCATTATGCGCCCAAGGCTTCCCGGAGGGCACCCGCAATAATGGACTATTCAACATTGGCATCTATCTTAAGAAGGTCCACGCAGCGGGCTGGGAAGACAAGATGGTTGAATACAACTACAAGTATGTGGCTCCCCCTTTGCCCAACAACGAAGTCCAACTATTGGTCAAGCAGGTTGGCAAGAAGGAGTATCACTACAAATGCAAGGACGCACCGCTCAACTCGTTTTGCAACTCCGGCCTTTGCCGCACTCGCAAATTCGGTATCGGAGCCGCTGCCCCTGATGCACCTCAGATAGCCAGCCTATCGAAGTACGCCAGTGAGCCGCCGCTGTGGTTCCTCGATGTCAACGGTCGCCGCATCGAGTTGGATACCGACAGCCTGTACATGCAGGCCGCCTTCCAGAAGGCCTGCCTTGAGCGCTTGAACATCGTGCCGCCCACCCTGCGCAAGCAGGATTGGGAGAACCTGCTCAACGCCCTGCTCAAAGAGATGGTGGAGACCGAGCAGATCACCGAGGCCAGCGAGGACACCAGTGTCACCGGGCGCTTCATGGACCTGTTGGAAGAGTTCACGGCCCACATGCAGCAGGCCCTTGTGCGTGAGGAAATCATCATGGGCAGGCCCTGGACGGATGAGGATGAGGCCCGCACCTACTTCCGCATGAAGGACCTTGAGGCGCACCTCAAGCGCAACAACTTCGTGGGCCTGTCGGCGCCCAAGATGGCACAGCGCCTGCGCGACATGGGCGGCGAGCCCATCAGTTTGTTCCTGAAGAACCGCACCGTGCGCTGCTGGCGCATCCCCCGCTTCGAGCGGCAAGACGCACCGTTTGAGACCCAGACAGTGCGAGAGCAAGGGAGTCCGTTTTGACAGAAGTCCACAAAATCTTTGGGCCCCCAGGCACGGGGAAAACAACCTACTTGCTCAACCGCGTCGAGCAGGAGCTTGGAGCAGGAATCTCTCCGATGAGCATCGGGTATTTCTCCTTCACCAAGAAGGCTGCCAACGAGGCCCGGGATCGCGCCGTGGCCAAGTTCCCGTTCCTCCACCCCAAGACCGACTTCCCCTATTTCCGAACGCTGCACTCACTGGCCTTCCGCTGTCTGGCCATCAACGCCGACATGATCATGCGCCCGGAGCATTACCAAGAGTTCGCGGCCCAGGTGGGCATCGAGATCAGTGTCGGCAGCGAGGACGATGTCAATCTGGCCAAGGCCGACAACCCTATCCTCAACGAGATCAACCTCGCTAGGATTCGGGGCTCCGATCTGCGCCAGCACTACAACCAGAGCGGCCTGGACATCGAGTGGTACCACTTTGAGTTCGTCGAACGGTCCTACCGCCACTACAAACGGTCCAAGGACCTGCTGGACTTCACTGACTTGCTGGAGATGGTGGTGTCCGATCCAGCGTGCCTGCCGTCACTGGAGGTGCTGATCATCGACGAGGCGCAGGACTTGAGCCGCCTGCAATGGCAAATTGTTGAGGCCCTGGTTTCGAAGTCGAAACGGGTCTTCCTCGCCGGAGACGACGATCAGGCAGTATTCACTTGGGCCGGTGCCGATGTCAAGAGCTTTCTGTCCTTTGAGGGCCAGATCACGGTGCTGGAGCAGTCCTACCGCGTTCCCAGCGGGGTCCACGCACTGGCCGACAGGATTGTCCACCGCATCAGGGAGCGCCAGCCGAAGAAGTGGAAGGCCCGGGACTTTGAAGGCGAGGTCAAGACCTATTACCGCTTCGAGGACGTACCGATGAGCGAGGACCCCTGGCTCATCCTCGCTGCCACCAACTACATGCTCAACCCCATCCATGAATGGCTCAAGTCCAACGGGGTGCTGTTTGAGCGCGGGGGCGTGCCCAGCCTGCCCCAGAAGATGCTGGAGGCGGTCGTCCACTGGGAGGCCCTGCGCAGGGGCGAGGAGGTCATTGGCGGCCACGTGATGGACATCTACAAGTACCTGGGTGGCGACTTCGTTGCCCGAGGCCACCGGACCTTCAAGGGCGGTGACTCAACGGCTTGGTACAGCCTTGAGAAACTGACCAAGGACCACGGCCTACGGACCGAGGCCATCTGGCATGAGGCCCTGTCCCGCATCTCCGAAGACAAGCGGGACTATTTGGTTGCCGTGCTGCGCAGGAAGCAGAAGCTCTCTAACGCAGGCCGCATCAAGTTATCCACAATCCACGGCGCCAAGGGAGGGGAGGCGGACAACGTCATGTTGTTCATGGACCTCTCGCCCAAGTTTGCCAAGGAATACGCCACCAATGGGGACAGCATTCACCGCCTGTTCTACGTAGGCATCACCCGGGCCAAGAAGGCGCTGCACTTGATCCTGCCAAAGCAACGAGAAAAAGGATTCATCCTGTGAGAACTATCCCCATGTTCCCCACACCAACTGAGTGGGTTCCTCCACAGTCTTTCCCCAACTTATCCACAGCAAGGGAGATCGCAATTGACCTCGAAACATGTGATCCCAACATGGAGTCCTTTGGGCCTGGATGGCCCCGTAGTGATGGATTCATCGTTGGGTATGCTGTGGCTGTCGATGGGTGGTCAGGATATTTTCCTGTCGCACACGCCGGAGGCGGAAACTTGGACAAGCGACTTGTCGAGCGGTGGATTACCGATATCCTGGCTACCAACGCTGACAAGGTTTGTCATAACGCCGCCTATGACGTTGGTTGGCTTATGGCCTCCGGGTTCAAGATCAATGGGCGTATCTATGACACCATGCTTGCCGCCCCACTGCTTGACGAGAATCGCTTCAGCTATTCGCTCAATGCTTTAGGTTTCGACTACCTCCAAGAGGTTAAGAGTGAGCAGGGCCTCAAGCAGGCCGCAGCCGATTTCGGTGTCCATCCTAAGAAGGAACTCTGGAAGCTCCCGGCGATGTATGTCGGTGAGTACGCCGAGCAAGATGCGGCGCTGACCCTCAAGCTGTGGCAGCAGTTCAAGATCAAGATGCGGCAGGAGGAGGTCGAGTCGATCTTCGACTTGGAGACCAACGCCTTCCCGGTGCTGATGGAGATGACGCGGCGCGGCATCCGCTTTGACCGTAAAAAATGTGCGGAGTTAATTGACAACATGCGCAGGAGGGAGCAGGAACTCCTGGCCGAACTCAAGAGCATCTGCGGCAAGGGCGTGGACATCTGGGCCGCGCAATCGATTGCCGTGGCCTTCGACAAGATGGGGCTGCCCTACAGCAAGACCGACAACGGCCTGCCTAGCTTCACCAAAGGATTCCTTGACTCCTGCGAGCATCCGCTGGCAAAGATGATTGTGGAAGTCCGGGAGGTCAACAAGACGCACAGCACGTTCCTGCAGCCGTACATGGACTTCAGCGCCAAGACGGGCCGCATCCATCCGCATGTCAACCAGATGCGCTCTGACGATGGCGGCACGGTCACCGGACGACTGTCCATGGCCAACCCCAACCTGCAGCAGGTGCCTGCTCGGCATGAGGTGATCGGGCCCATGGTCAGGAGCCTGTTCCTGCCCGAGGAAGGGGAGCAGTGGGCATCGAACGACTTCTCCTCCCAAGAGCCGCGCCTGCTGGTCCACTACGCCAACCTGCTGTCCCTGCCCGGGGCCGACAGTCTGGTATCAGCCTACCATGCAGACCCGACCACCGACTTCCACCAGATGGTCGCGGACATGGCTGGGATCAAGCGCAAGCCCGCCAAAACGATTGGCCTGGGGCTCATGTATGGCATGGGCAAGGGAAAGCTTGCAGCGAGCCTGGATTTGTCCGTAGAAGAGGCGAGTGAGTTGATCGAGCGGTTCCACAAGAGCGTGCCGTTCCTCAAGGGCACCGTCAATGCCGTCATGAAGCGCATTGAGCACCCGGCATCGGGCGGGTCGATCCGCACGCTCTTGGGCCGCAAGTGCCGGTTCCCGCTGTGGGAGCCGATGGAGTGGGGAGTGAACAAGGCGCTGCCGCGTGAGCAAGCGGTCATTGCTTACGGCCAACGGATCAAGCGTGCAGGCACCTACAAGGGCCTGAACCGCCTGATTCAGGGGTCAGCCGCCGATCAGACCAAAGCGGCCATGGTGGCCCTGGCCAAGGCCGGGATGCAGCCGATACTGCAAGTGCATGATGAGTTGGCTCTGTCGGTCAAGAGCCGGGAGGAAGCCGTCGAGGGGGCCAGGATTATGGCTGAGGCGGTGCGCTTAGAAGTCCCCAGCCGGTGCGATGTGGAGATCGGACCAAGCTGGGGAGAAGCGAAATGATCACGCCTTGCGCCGAAGGACAAGCATCAAGAGCTTGGTCTTGACCTCGGCCATGGCGGTGAGGATGCCTTCAAGCGTCAAACTAGAAGGCGGTTCTTTGTAGTCGTCAAACAGATCGAGTTGCTCTAGGGTGAAGAGGTATTCCCCCTTCCCCCGTCCGGGCACAAGATCGGCCCGCAGTTTTCCCCGGCTGGCCAAGAACAAGCCCGCCCTGCGGATGCAGGACGAGTGGATGTTCAGGGCCTTGGAGATTTCACTGGTGCGCTGTGGGACGTAGTTGCCCGTGCGCAGGTATGCCATAAGCATCTTCTGTGCATCGCCTGCTGCAACCTTAATGGGCACCAGCTTGGTCATACCGATCTGCCTTCAAGCCGCATTGCAACGAGCTTGGCGTAGCCTGCGATGTCGATCCAGTGATCAATCTTGTCGGGGTTGCCGTTGACGATCCGGCCCACCTTGTGGATGATCATCTCCAGGGCTTCCCACTGGTCATCAGCGAAGGTCTTGCCATGGCGCTGCGCATGGTCTGCCACCAGCCGCTTCATGCCCTGCATGAGTTCGGCGCCGTGCTTAAACTTGCCATAGTCCAAGGCCCGCTGATCGAGGACCTCGCCGACAGAGATGGTGTTCTCGGTCTTTGCTGGCAGGGTGATTGCTGGCAGGATGATTGTTGGGGGAAATTCTTCAGCTTCCGCGACTGACTCATCACGGGCCCTGGCCCGTAACTTGTAGACATGGGAGGCGGCGATGTTGTACTTCGCGGCCACTTGTTTGACATCAGAGGCGGGGAACTTCTTAAACTGAAGGACGATCTTTTTGGATATTGGTGACAGGGATCTCATAGCAGTGCTTCCTCATAAGGTTCGATTGGTTGCGGGTCTTGCTTCTTCTGTTTCGGGAACAGCTTAGGGTCGAGGCGGTCAAACGGCCACCACTTCTCAAGCTCCTCCTGAGTCAGTCTTTTCTTCGGTTGCTCTTTCATTTCTCTCCTTTCTACCGATGGGTCTTGCTTTCTTCTGACGCACAATAGCCTGCACCAAGTCAATAGCTTTCTCAAGCTCTGATACAGTACAGGCTTGCAACTGGGCATCATGGATTTCCATGCCCAGGTTCAGAGCGCTGAGTTCGGGTCCTCGCAAAATAAACCTGCCGGTCTCCACCCCTCTGCTTCCCACAGCAAAGAGGGCGTCTTGCGAGGCCCGAATCTCAACCTCCCAGTCCTGGCCAATCTTCATCATGGCCAGGGCTTCCGTGATGTTCAAGGCGGCAATCAGGATGTCAATGTCTTCCCTGGTCGCATTGCCACTTCGAACAATTTCCAATGCAAGATGGTTCTTGATCTTCAGGTCCGTGCCTGCGCTGATTGAACCCACGCGCTTTAAGCCGCTGATGACGTAAGACAAAGGGTCTGGAAGGACCCCCTTGGGGCGGTACTTGCTGCGTTTTCTCATTTCATTTCTTCTTTCTTGCGTACGCATAGTGTACGCCTAACTAACCGCGTGTCAAGGCCCGGGGCTTTGAGTTGCACCTCTATTTTCTTTGCCTGCGTTCTGGGCTGCTTTGAGTGAGGTGTACTTCGCCTTATTGCTCTTCAAAACAAAGAGGTCGTTATCGTCTCGTACGATCTCATCGACCACTTCGCCTTTGGGCGTTTCCAGCACCCAATGGTTCACGTTCCATGTCTTCCACTTATTCATTGCGCCCTCCCGGGCATCTACGGCCCTGGTTGCAGTCTTGGTTACAGGGTGGGCACGGTGCCTTGACCTTGTCCACGGCGTATGCCATTGTTTGCTCAAAGGTCCAGCGGTTGCCGGGCTCTCGTTCGTTGACAGCGTTGTAAACCTTTTGCAGGTGTTCCCATAGCTCATCACGCTGGCGTAAAGCACAGGCTGGGCTTTGGCAGTGGTAGCTGCATGTGTGGATGTTTGTGTAGTCTGTCATTTAAATCCTCCGGGCCAGTCGTTAAAAAGGGGCATTGCGTCAAGCGCGTCATCCACCGCTTCCAGCGCCCGTCTTGTCTTGATCTCATCAATCGGGAAGGGCAGCGTTGCCATGTGCAAAGCGTCTTGTGCTAACTTGAGTGTCTCGATCAGTTTGTCTTTGGTCATGTGTTTCCCCTTGCTCGTATGGCCCTGTAGCAGTCTTCTGCATCGGGCTTGTCACTATCTTCAGTTGAGTCCAGCCATTCATGCCACATTCTTTCGCACAACTGGGCGCACGCCTCCCTCTCTGCCTTGACTTCTGCCTCAAGCTCTGATCGGTAGCACATGGTGTCGTCATCGTCTTTCATGTGCTCTTCTCCTTCATCTTTTTCAGGGCGGCTTCTTCTGCTTTGCGCCTTGCGAGCCAACTGACGTAGGCCACCCGTAGCTTCCTGCGCCTGCTTGAGTCGAACCGGCTGTTCTTAGGCTCCATTTCGCTTGCGGGCTCCAGCAAAGCTTTGCGAATCTTTCCTGCGTCCGCGCCAATGAGGCGAGCGTAGTCTTCGAATGCAGAGGTCTTGCTGAACAGCCAATCAACTGCTGCCAGGGTTTCTGCCGAGGTCACTTGCCCGACACCTGCTGCGTCCTCAATGGCCTGGGCTATGACAGCAGCCAACAGGTGTGCGCTGGCCACGGTCTGTGGATGCGCTGATGGGTCGGATGAGATGAAGTCGATCATGTGTTTCCCCTTGCTCTGATGGCGTCTGGGACATCAAAGTCGGTGCCTTCACACTGCACCAACATTTCAAAAGCCAACTCTGCACAAGCTTCACGCTCGGCAGCAAGGAGAAGGGCGGCAAAGCGTTTAAGATGATTTTCAATAATCACTGAACTGTCATCTCTGCCTTCTTCATCGCAAAGCCCAGCCTCCCGCGCCATGCGGATGATGTCTTCTTTCATGCGTCCACCCATTCCCAGCCCAGCACTAGGCGCACACCCATGCGGTGCAGCCAGCAGGGCTTTTTGGTCAGATTGAATTGGACGCCGCCGCCAATGCGATATCCACCTACCGGTGGTGTCGGTGCTCTGAGGGTGTATTCGGTCATGTGTTCTCCTCCTTTGCCCGGCTCCCGCTCTGGCTGGGGTGCTGGCTGCTCCAGCCACGGGCAATAGCGATTAAAAAAACTCTTCCACGGTACAGGCTTCTGTTCCTGCTGCGCCAGTGCTTCTTCCTGAGCGGCATCCCATGTCTTCTCAATGTATTCCATCCACTCTTTTTTTGTGATTGGCTTGTTCATGATGGTTTCCTTTCTCCACGCTCAAACTTCTCCCGCTGATCTGCACTTTGATGAACAACAGTGAAGTCAGAATCATCCACCGTAGGCTTGCACCAGCAATCAGGCGTCAGCACATGCTCGTATAAATCATCCACAGGAGCAATGTGCTGCACAAAGTTGCCCGCCTCTGATTCGAATCCAATAAGCCGCCAAGTCATTGCTCCCTCGCTTTCAGTCTTTGCACAGCAGCGTCTTTAAGCGCTTGTGCAGAACTCGGGTCCTCTTCGTGCAAGAGGTTCATAAAACGCACAACCCAGTCGGCGTCAGGCGCCCCGCTACCGCTGGATGCGGCTTGCTGCATAAGCTCAACGAGTTTTTCGCGGTCAGTCATGTGTTCTCCTTAATGCCGTGGGCGGCTTCGATGGCTCGGGCAACTTCTGTAAAAGACAGCATTGCCGCGCCAAGCGGCACACAAGCCCTTTCAATCTCCTCATCCGTCAGCGGCTTGCGCTGTGGTGGGGTGGAGAAATGTTCTCGCAACCACGATTCAATGCGTGCGATGGTGTCCGAAAAGCCGTCATCTGCTGGTGATGTTTGGGCAATAACAAAAAGCTGAGTAGCCAAGTCTTCGTACACCACCGGCTCTGGCTGTGGTGGGGTTAAGTAAGCGTTTGAGTCTTCGAGGTCGCCACCGCCTACCCATGTGCGCTGTGGGCAGCAATGACCGCACCTCGGGCAGTCAAACACCGGCTCCTGCTCTGGCTGCGCCAGTTCGCGGTAGCCGTCCAACCGCTTCGCGGCTTCCGGCGATGCGAGCCATGTCGCGGCCTTCCTCTCCCACTCGGCGCACAGGTCATGCAACCGGCGCAACTCGGCGGCGGCTTGCTCAATGTCTTGCTGGTGGGCATCGCCTGTCGCGTATAGGTCAAGTCGATCAGCCAGCCGCAGGGCTTCTGGTTGTTGTGTCATGTGTTCTCCTTAATGCCGTGGGCGGCTTCGACATTCCTGCAAGCAACAATCGGGTCGTTGTTTGCGTCATAGATGCACTTTTCAATCTCTCGCAACTTCAGCGGCTTGCGCTGTGCTGGTGGGGATGCGTAGAGTTGGGTTCCCACTGGAATAGCGTCAACTTCGTCTTGAAAGTAGTCAATGTCGTGTTTTTCCGATGCTCCGTAACACACCCA
>Ga0315907_10002247_pt1 | contig 24731 bp, 25 predicted proteins | sample LakEriMetagenome_3_FD_203525 | JGI IMG/M metagenome (GOLD analysis project Ga0315907, IMG submission 203525) | Freshwater fungal communities from buoy surface, Lake Erie, Ohio, United States - Buoy 12 MA123 | ecosystem: Environmental > Aquatic > Freshwater > Lake > Lake biofilm | place: USA...
ATGCTGAAATGATCGAAAATAAAATTGAAACCATGACTGGTTTTAACAACGCAGAAAGTAACATTTATCCCGAAGAGGAATTTCCCGAAAATGCTCGTAAACTCAGAGGTTTTGTTTGGCGTGGCGATGAACGAATATTGACCAAAGAAGCTATTTTTCCGGAAGAAGAATTAGCCTTAGATGAAAAAGCAAAATCAGAGTCTAAAAAGAAAGCGACCAAGGCAGAAAAGCCAATGGAAATTTTGAAAGAAACTTTGGAATACGATAAAAAAAATCCGAAACCAAAAGATACAACAGTAAAACCTGTTAAATCAGAAAAGGTAAAATAATGATTAAAGATTTTTATAAATATCAAGCACAAACAACACCTTATCCCCTAGCCCTTGAAGTTTCTCATGCTAAAGGCTCTTATATCTATGATACGAATGGCAATGCCTATTTAGACTTTGTAGCTGGGGTTTCAGCGTGTACATTAGGACATCAGCCACAACGGGTTAATGATGCCATAAAAAAACAGTTGGACACCTATTCGCATGTTATGGTATATGGAGAATATGCTCAACATCCAGCAACCGAATTGTGTAAATTACTAGCTGAAAACCTTCCTTATCCATTAACCAAAACCTATTTGTTAAATTCAGGAACTGAGGCTATAGAAGGCGCCTTAAAATTAGCCCGAAGAGTTACAGGAAGAAGTCAGTTAATATCATGTCACAATGCCTATCATGGCAATACCATGGGAAGTATGAGCGTAATGGGATTTGAGGAACGTAAACAAATTTTTCGTCCATTAATACCTGATGTAGACTTTATTACCTTTAACAATGAAGCTGATTTAGAGAAAATTACCACTAAAACGGCGGGAATTATATTAGAAACCATTCAAGGAGGTGCTGGTTTTATTCAACCTCATAATAATTTTCTAAAAAAAGTACGCCAACGTTGTGATGAAGTAGGCGCTTTGATGATCTTAGACGAAATTCAGCCTGGATTTGGAAGAACAGGAAAACTTTTCGGATTTCAAAATTATGATGTCATTCCTGATGTAGTGGTTATGGGAAAAGGGATGGGTGGCGGAATGCCTGTTGGAGCATTCACAGCTTCAGAAAGCATGATGGATTTATTGAGTCACGATCCTAAATTAGGACACATTACTACATTTGGCGGACATCCAGTAATTGCTGCGGCGTGTTTAGCAACCTTACAAGAGCTTACCGAAACCAACCTAATGCAAGAAGCACTTGAGAAAGAAAAATTATTCAGAAGTCTATTAGTTCATCCTTTAATTAAAGAAATTCGTGGTCGTGGTTTAATGCTAGCTGCGATGACAGAAACTCCAGAAATCACTAATGAAGTAGTGCTTCGTTGTCATAAAAGAGGATTAATTTTATTTTGGCTATTATTTGAAGGATGCGCTGTAAGAATTACCCCTCCGCTCACATTGAGCCATGATGAAATAAAAAAAGGTTGTGGCATTATTCTTGAAGTACTTGATGAAATTGCAAGCGAATTGAAGTAATTGACGGATAATTTTCTTATTTGAAATTGATATTCAAGATTGATTTTATATTGAAAATTGTTAATTAAATTGTTTAAAACAATTCGATTTAAAATAGTACTTTACTTTAAATATAAGTACCTTTAGTAAGGATAAATCACAAAATAAAGCGCAATGAATTTGAGTCACGAAGAAGAAGAAAATAGCTTGTCCTTATCTAAGTTTGAATCAATGTTAAAAACGAATAAAGTTTTTTTCTTTGACTCAGAAGAATTTGAAGACATCATTCTTCATTACATGGATACAGGCCGATTGAATTTGGCTAAAAAAGCGCTAAAATTAGGTTTAGAACAACACCCAAAATCTACGGGTCTAAAATTAGTACATGTAGAAATGCTCGTCTATGAAGACAAATTAGACATTGCAGAAAAGTTACTAAACGAACTATATGCTATTGAACCCACGAATGAAGAAATCTACATTCAAAAAGCCAATATATATTCCAAAAAAGACGACCATAATAAAGCCATTGAATTCCTAAAAATCGCTTTAAAATATACCGATGATTATGCTGATGTATATTCAATGATCGGAATGGAATACCTTTTTATGGATAATTTAGAACTTGCTAAAGAAAACTTCATAAAATGTTTAGACGAAGATACCGAAGACTATTCGGCACTTTATAATGTAGTGTATTGCTTCGATTTCTTAGATCAAAATGAAGAAGCTATTGTTTACCTAAATACATTCATCAACAAAAATCCGTATAGTGAAGTTGCATGGCATCAATTAGGAAGACAATATTATGCGCTTAAAAACTATGAAAAAGCGGTTTGGGCATTTGAATATGCAACCATTATTGATGATGGATTTCTTGGTGCTTACATGGAAAAAGCAAAATCTTTTGAAAAACTAAAAAAATTCCAAGAGGCTATTGATTGTTATACTACTGCTATTGAATTAGACGATCCGTCATCTTTTGTTTTACTTCGTATGGCAAAATGCTATGAGCGATTAGAAAACACTGAATTAGCACTTAGTTATTATTTAAAAACGGTTCACGAAGACCCTTTATTAGATAAGGGTTGGATAGCAATTACCGATTTTTACATACGTCAAAAAGATTTTCAAAAAGCATTGTACTATGTAAACAAAGCCATTGGAATTGATGGGGAAAATCCAATGTATTGGAAACGATTTGCTGCTGTAAATAGTGCCCTTCATTTATTTGAAGAAGCAGAATATGGTTACAGAAAAGCATTTGAATGCGGAGATGTAAATCTTGATACTTTTACCCTTTGGACAGATGTTTTACAGTTCTTAGGTGAATTTGAAACTGCAATCGAAATTTTATTAGAGGCAACCAACTTATTCAATGAAGAATATGAAATAGAATACCGTTTGGCTGGATTATACTTCACTACAAATGAATCAATCAAAGGATGTTTTCACTTGAACAATGGATTACGATTGAATTATAACAACCGTACTTTATTAAAAGAATATTTTCCAGTTATTTGGGAACGAACAGAAGTACAAAATCAGATTGCAAAATTTGAAAAATAGCCCTACAAAGTATGGAATTAATTGAATTTTTATTAGAATTTCTAAAAGATCCGTTAACCGTAATTCAAGGGTTAATTCAAGAATACGACAACCTCATTTACTTCATTCTTTTTTTAGTGGTATTTGTAGAGACAGGCTTTGTATTAATGCCATTATTACCTGGAGATTCAATGCTATTTGCTATTGGCGTAATTGCCGCTACCACTGGACAACTGAGCATAGCAATCATTATTCCGTTATTAATAATTGCTGCTCTTTGTGGTGATAACCTTAATTATTTTATTGGAAATAAATTTGGTGTATTCATTAAGAAAAAAGAGAAAATACTATTTCTAAAAAAAGAATACATAACACAAACCGAGCAATTTTTTGAAAAAAATGGTGGAAAAGCAGTTATTATGGCACGTTTTATTCCTATTATAAGAACAATTGCACCCTTTGTAGCTGGTGCAGGTAGTATGCAATATTACAAATACATTATTTATTGCATCACAGGAGCTATAGTATGGGTAACTAGTATAACTTTTTTAGGCTATTTTTTAGGACAAATCCCTTGGGTGAAAGAAAATTTTGAAAAGGTAGTTTTTTCTATTATTCTAATTTCAATACTTCCCATTATCATTAAAATCATTAAAAATAAAAGTCTAAAAAAGGCGGTTTAAAAAATAACATTTCCCTAACATAGATAAACGAAATTGTGCCTAATTTTGTTCTATTCAAATTTCAAATTTCAAATTAAATGAAAAAGAAAAATAAAAAACAGCTAAAATTTGGTCTTCTAGGCCATAATATTAGTTATTCTTTTTCTGAAAAATATTTCACCGAAAAATTTGAAATAGGACATTATGATAATTGTGAATATGCCAATTATGATATTTCAAATATAAAATCATTATCAGATATAATCAACGATTCAAAAGGTTTAGTAGGACTTAATGTTACTATTCCTTATAAAGAAACTATAATTCCACATTTAGATAAGTTATCTAAAACTGCAAAAAAAATTGGGGCTGTAAACTGTGTAACCGTTTCAAAAAAAAAGAAATTAAAAGGTTATAATACCGATTATTATGGTTTCAAAAAAGCAATAGCACCACTTTTAAAAGAGCATCACAAAAAAGCACTGATATTAGGAACTGGCGGTGCAAGTAAGGCAGTTGCTTATGCGTTGCGAAAATTAAAAATTGAATACGATTTTGTTTCACGAACACCCGATGAATTTCAATTTAGCTATGCAGAATTAAATGCGGCAATTTTTGAAGAGTATTCCATAATTATAAACACTACTCCTTTAGGTACTTTTCCAAAAATAAATGATTGTCCCGATTTAAATTATTCTTTATTTACCAAAAAACATATCGCTTTTGACTTAGTTTACAATCCAGAAGAATCAACTTTTTTGCAAAAAGCAAAAGAACACGGTGCAAAAACTAAAAACGGATATGAAATGCTGGTTTTTCAGGCAGAAAAGGCGTGGAAAATTTGGAATGATTAGATTTTAAGACAAAAGACGAAAGTCTAAAGTAAATATTTGGTGTTTGGATACATTTGTACTTAAAATAATACATTTCCAAGAAAGCCTTTAGATAACTATCTAACCCCGATAGAAGCGACGCCTTGCAAAGCGTATAGCGGAAAAATGGAAACAAAAGAAGCCAAAACCATTCGTTTCTAATAAAAAAAGACATAATTAGTCGTTTTTTTTTGAATTTTCGTGGTGCTTTACTATCTTCACAGCTTAATAGTAACCTTAAGCATTTATACAATGTCAGAAGCACAACATGATAACCTGCAAAACGCAGACGGACAAGACCCAATTGAATTACAAATTGAGGAACAAATTGAGACTCCAATTGAAGTACAAGAAGAAGCTATTACTAGCAATCAATCGGTTTTAGAAGAGATTGATAACTCGAATGCCGAGGAGAATGAAGATGATTCGGTAAAAGAAAAGCATGAAATTGAGATGCTTGACTATGATGCCTTATCGATGGAAGAATTAACCGATGAGCTTGAAAAATTAGTTTCTAATGAAAAAGTTATGGCTATAAAAGACCATGCTGAAGGAATTAGAAAAGCATTTTCGGATAAATACCAACATTTCATTGATGAAAAAAGAGAGGAATTCAATGCGCAAAACAATGAAGAAGGGGTAGATTTTGAATACCATTTTCCATTAAAAAATAAATTTGATTCGATATTTAATACCTATAAAACCAACAAAGCCAAACATTTTAAACAGTTACAAAATAATTTAGAACACAACTTTGCGGTTCGTGAAGCGTTGATTGAAGAATTAAAACAATTGATTGATTCTAGTGATTCTTCAATAGGCGACATGTTTAAAAAGGCCAATGACATTAGAGATCGCTGGAAAAATGCAGGAGCAATTCCGAGAGATAAATACAATATTCTTTGGAATAACTACCATTTTCATATGGAGCGTTTTTATGATGTTATTCATTTAGACAAAGAAGCGCGTGATTTAGATTTAAAAAATAATTTAGAACAAAAACAACAAATAATTACCAAAGCAACTGCTTTATTGAATGAAGAAGATGTAATGAAAGCATTCCGTGAATTGCAATTATTACACCGTGTTTGGAAGGAAGAAATTGGACCCGTTGACAGAGAACACAGAGAGTCTATATGGAATGAATTTAGTGAAATTACCAAACAAATGCACGACAAGCGCGAAGCTTTATATGCACTTGCAAGAGATAAAGAAACCGAAAATTTAGCTCTTAAAATCGAGATTATAAGTCAAATTGAAGTTTTAGGCACTGAAAAAATTGATTCACATAGCGGTTGGCAAGGGCAAATTAAAAAATTAGAAGCTCTGCGTGAAGCCTTTTTTAAAGCCGGAAAAGTTCCAGCGGAAGTAACTGAAGAAACTTGGGCAAAATTTAAAAATGCAGTAAGAGCGTTCAATGTTCATAAAAATGTGTTTTATAAAGACATAAAACATGAACAAAACGATAATTTATCAAAGAAAATAGCATTAGTTGAACAAGCAAAATCGCTTCAAGAAAGTAACGATTTCAATGCAACTACACCAATCATGAAGAAAATTCAAGACGATTGGAAAAAAATTGGACACGTGCCTCGCAAATATTCAGACAGTATTTGGAAAGATTTTAAAGATGCTTGCAATGCTTATTTTGATAGAATGCATGAAGCTAGAAATGCAGAAAGCAGCGAAGAAGTAGAAGCGTTTGAAAAGAAAAAAGCCTTTTTAGACGAATTGAAAGATTTTGCTCTTACGGGAGAACATAAAGCCGATTTAGAAGCGATAAAAGCACATATTGCTACATGGAAAACCTTTGGTAAAGTGCCATTTAATCGAAGACACATTGAAGGAAAATTCAATAAAATTTTAGATGCCTTATTTGAAAAACTAAGTATGTCTAAAAAAGATACTGAAATGATGCGTTTTAGCAACCGTTTAGATCAATTGAGTGAAAACGACAATAAACGTGCCCTTGAACAAGAGCAATTCTTTATTAGAAAGAAAATAGATGAAGTACAAGGTGAAATTTTTCAATTAGAAAATAACATTCAGTTTATTAGTAGTAGTTCAAAAGGTGAAAATCCATTCATTAAAGAAGTACAAAAAAGTATTGAACGCCACAAAGACGAATTGAAATTGTGGAAAGAAAAGCTTCAGCAAATTAAAAATATGTAATTTATAATTTTATAGTATTATTAAAAAATATTATTTGTATTTTAGCTCTAAAATAATTAAAAATGAAAAAATTATTCTTAGTATTTTGGGTCGCAATGTCATTTATGAGTTGTAATAATGATGACAATTCAAATAATGAAGAAGCAAACAACACTATTATTGGAAGGTGGCATATTGTAGGCTATGAACAAAACACGATGTGGGATTTTAAAAATAATTTGAAATATACCATCTATTCTACTAACGGAGTATTCGGACCAACTGAAACTTCGGCAATTCCAAATCCAAATCCCTGGAATATTGAAAATGAAGTAATTACCATTGATCTGCATTTTGGAAATATTCTCAATAGAACACTGAACTTTTCCCAAAATGGAAATGTTGTAAAATTTATGGATGCGAATGGTGACGTGTCACACATTTTATATAGAGAAGGCTATAATTATACTAATTAAATGTAAAATATTTTGCGCCAAACTTCTAAAAATCCTGAGCTTCACTCGGGATTTTTTTTTAAAACTCGTATTCTCGTTCCACTTTTGCTATTCTAACTTTATAATTTTTATACCAAGTAGTTCTACCATTTTCTTGAGCTTCAAGATGCTCCATATTGGTTTTCCATTTTTGAATAGCTTCTAAACTTTCCCAATAGGAAACAGTAATTCCTATTTCATTTCTAGCACTTTCCACACCCATAAATCCAGGTTGGGCTTTGGCTAATTCAACCATTTTATTGGCCATTTCTGTATAACCCGCTTCTAATTCGGTTCGGGTAGACGTAAAAATTACTGCGTAGTACATGTAAATTATGAATTAAAAATTATGAATTACGAATAGTTCTCAATACGATTTCTACGAAATCACTCGAACAGACGACTATTACTGAACACTGCGACTGACCTCTGCCCACTACAACATCTTTGCTTCTTCCCAAAAAACATCCATTTCCGCCAAAGTCATGTCCATTAAAGGTTTGCCTAATTCTGTAGCTTTGCTTTCTAAATATTGAAAACGCTTGATGAATTTCTTATTCGTGCGTTCTAAAGCATCTTCAGGATTTACTTTTAAAAATCTTGCGTAATTGATCATAGAGAACAATACATCGCCAAATTCAGCTTCAATTTTTTCTTGATTCCCGGCCTGAACTTCCACTTGGAGTTCGTGTAATTCTTCTTGTACTTTGTCCCAAACTTGATGCGGTTCTTCCCAATCAAATCCTACTCCTTTCACTTTATCTTGAATGCGGCTTGCTTTTACTAATGCCGGCAGACTTTTTGGCACACCTTCTAACACCGATTTTTTGCCTTCTTTTAATTTTAGTTTTTCCCAATTTTGCTTTACTTCTTCTTCATCAGTCACCACTACATCGCCATATATATGTGGATGACGATCGATTAATTTATCACAAATAGCATTGGCTACATCTGCAATATCAAAGGCATTGGTTTCACTACCAATTTTAGCATAAAATACAATGTGTAGCAACACATCGCCCAACTCTTTTTTGATTTCCTGCAAATCATTATCTAGAATTGCATCGCCTAATTCATAGGTTTCTTCAATCGTTAAATGACGGAGGCTTTCGAATGTTTGCTTTTTATCCCAAGGACATTTTTCGCGTAAATCGTCCATAATATCTAAAAGGCGATTAAAAGCTTGTAGTTGTTGTTGACGCGTGTTCATAGTCGGTTATTTGTTGTTTGTTTTCAGTTTAGAGATGCTGAAACAAGTTCAGCATGACAAAGTAGTTGTAAAAATAAAAAATCCCACGTGGAAAACGCAGGATTTTAAAATATTGTTATCAACTACTTATTCAGCAGTTGGTGTTTCTTCAGTTACTTCTTTAGACAATGCTTCTAAAGTAACAAAACCCTTTGGTTGTAATAAATTATACCAGTTTAGAATTTTTTTAATGTCTGAAGTATATACTCTGTCTTCATCAAATTCTGGCAAAACTTCTCTAAAATAGGCTTTTAATTTAGTTTCATCTTCTTTATGAGAAATGGCTGGTCCATCATTTTCTTTAGTGGCAATAGCTTTTAATACTTCTGCTAAACGCACTTCTTCAGTATAAGTATACACGGCAATTTCAGACAACAAACTCACGTTTGATCTCATTCCGACTGTTATTTTTTTTCCGTCTAATAATGATTCTGCAACAAAACCCGTGCGCGTTTGAATTTTTAATTCGTATAATCCTGGTTTTCCAGAAACAGCTAATATTTTTTGAATGCTCATGTTACTTTTTATTATGGTTGGCAAATATATTATTTTAAAGTAAAAAGTGAAAAGTAAAAAGTGAAAAGTTTAGTTAAAAAAGCAATTTCCTTTTTACTAGTAACAAATTACTATTTAACGTCCTTTTTTATTTACATATTTCATTTTATAATCGGGTCTGGCTTTACCTTCCATTATGTTTTGTAATTTTTTACCAATTAATTTCCTTTTTAACATGGATAAATGATCAGTAAATAATATTCCTTCGATGTGGTCGTATTCATGTTGGATAACGCGTGCAATTAAACCATCATAAACTTCTGCTTTCTTATTAAAATCTTCATCGAAATATTCAATGGTAATGGTTTCATGACGAAACACATCTTCGCGAACATCAGGAATACTCAAACAGCCTTCATTAAATCCCCAAATATCACCTTCTTCTTTAATTATTTTTGCATTAATGAAGGTTTTTTTGAAGTCTTTCATTGCAGCTGCTTCTTCTTTAGAAACATCGTCACTATCACTAAAAGGTTCGGTATCAACAATAAATAAACGAATAGGCAGTCCAACTTGTGGAGCCGCTAATCCAACTCCGTGAGCATGGTACATCGTATCATACATGTTCGCAATTGTCTCTTTAAGATTTGGATATTCCTGAGAAATGTCTTCGCAAACTTTTCTCAAAACAGGTTCTCCGTATCCGTATATTGGTAAAATCATAGTGCTCTGTGTTCAGTATTAAGTGTTCAGTAATTTATTATTGCAAAAGTACTATTTTTTATAATGTAAATAATCTTGAAGGATAATTGTTGCTGCAATTTCGTCAACTAATGCCTTATTTTGTCTTTGTTTTTTATTTAAGCCACTATCAATCATCGTTTGAAATGCCATTTTAGAGGTAAATCTTTCATCTACTCTTTCAACGGGTATTTCAGGAAAAGTTTTTTGAAATTTTACTACAAAATTATTGATTAATTCAGCACTTTGAGAAGGTGTTCCATCCATTTGCTTCGGTTCGCCAATGATTACACTAGAAACAATTTCTTTAGAAAAATAGTTCTTTAAAAAAGTAAGTACCGTTTCAGATGCTACAGTAGTAAGTCCGAAAGCAATCATTTGCATTTCATCAGTAACTGCAATACCCGTTCTTTTGATTCCGTAATCAATAGCTAAAATTCTTGGCATTTTGTTTTTTTACAAAAATAATGGATTTATTATAATAAATTTGATTTTAAACTTTAAACTATACACTTTTAGCATAACCATAAATAAATTATCTTTGCAGCACAAATTTTAATAGTGATGACCAATTTACAATCTACAATAGAAAAAGCTTGGGAAAACCGTGCTTTATTACAAGAAGAAACAACCCAAAAAGCCATTAGAGACGTTATTGAATTATTAGATAGCGGAACACTCCGTGTGGCTGAACCAACAACAGATGGTTGGCAAGTAAACGAATGGGTAAAAAAAGCGGTAGTAATGTACTTTCCTATTCAAAAAATGGAAACTTGGGAATCGGGTATATTTGAATACCACGATAAAATGTTGCTGAAACGCAATTATGCAGAAAAAGGGATTCGAGTAGTTCCAAATGCCGTTGCAAGATATGGTGCGTACATTTCGAGTGGAGTTATTTTAATGCCAAGTTATGTCAACATTGGTGCTTATGTAGATGAAGGAACAATGGTTGATACATGGGCAACTGTAGGAAGTTGTGCGCAAATTGGAAAACACGTTCACCTTTCTGGTGGTGTTGGAATTGGAGGTGTTTTAGAACCGTTACAAGCCGCTCCAGTAATTATTGAAGATGGTGCTTTCATAGGTTCTAGATGTATTGTGGTTGAAGGAGTTCACGTAGGAAAAGAAGCCGTTTTAGGGGCGAATGTTTGCCTAACTGGTTCAACAAAAATTATTGATGTTACAGGTGATGAACCGGTTGAATATAAAGGTGTAGTACCCGCTCGTTCGGTAGTAATCCCAGGAAGTTATACGAAGAAATTTCCTGCTGGAGATTATCAAGTGCCTTGTGCGATTATCATTGGACAAAGAAAACCTTCAACTGATTTGAAGACTTCATTGAATGATGCTTTGAGAGAATATAACGTAGCGGTATAATACATGAAAATACTTGTCATACAAATTAAAATGATTGGAGACGTACTGGCAAGTACTGTCATTTGCGAAGCTATTAAAAAAGAACACCCAAACTGGGAAATTCATTATTTGATTCATAAAAATACGATTCCAGTTGTCGAAAACAATCCGTTTATTGACAAAATAATTTTATTTGAAGAACAAAATTATAAAGGCATTACAGGATTATTTAAGTTAGGAAAAGAATTTAAAGCAGAACAATATGATACGATTATTGATGCTTATGGTAAGCTACAAAGTTTAATTCCTACCTATTTAAGCGGTGCAAAAAATAGAATTGGAACTTTTAAATGGTACTCTAAATTTTTCTTAACACAAACTGTCATTCCCGATACGGAGTGTGATGGAACCGCAAATGCTTTTCGAATTTTATTAGCAAAAACAGCTATTAAAAGTGAAATTGAACATATTTTTCCCAAAATTTATTTAACCGAAACTGAAATTTCAAAAGCAAAAACGCAAATTTTTAATGAGTTAGATCGTTCCAAAAAAATTATAATGATCAGTGTATTAGGAAGCGGAAAAAATAAGAGTTTACCAAATTACTATATGGCAGAAATATTAAATACCATAGCTTTAACATCGAATGCACAATTGGTTTTTAATTATATGCCCAATCAACAAAAGGAAGCAGAAGCTATTTTTGAATTATGTAACGAAGAAACTAAATCAAAAATTATATTTGATTTTTATGTAAAAGGATTGCGTGATTTTTTAGCCGTATTATCGCAATGTGATGCTTTAGTTGGAAATGAAGGTGGGGCAACAAACATGTCTAAAGCGTTAAACCTCCCTACTTTTACTATATATGCACCTTGGATAAATAGAAATTCATGGAATATTTTTGAAGAAACAGGACTTCATGAAATTGTACACCTATCGGATTATTTTCCTGAATTATATAAAAACAAACACCCTAAGAATTTTAAAGAAAAATCTCTTGAGTGGTATGATAAATTACATCCATCCTTGTTTTTAGAAAAATTACAGGCTTTTGTAACAAAAATTAGTCGATAAATTTTTCTTTATACCATTTAACTTGAGCATCAAGTCCTTGTCTTAAAGTAATTTTGGGAGAGTAAGCTAACATATTTCTAGCTTTATCAATTACAGCCGCTGTGCGTTGCTGATCACCTTTTCTAGCTGGTTTGTTATCAATAATCAATTGCATACCCATAATTTGTTCCACAGCAGTAATTCCCTCCTGTGTAGTATTTACTTCATCAGTTCCAAGATTGATTATTTCGCCATCAACTTCGTTTTCTTTACCAATTATTGCAACAAGTCCATCAACAATATCACCAACATATGTGAAACTTCTTTCGTGTTTTAAACTGCCTTCAAATAAAGGAAAAGAAGTTTTGTTATATAAGCTTTCTATTAATTTAGTGTATAATTTTTCAGGACGTTCTCTTGGTCCATAGACTGAATACAAACGAATGGAACAAGCATGTAATTTATTCAATCTTTGTAATCCTAAAACTAATTGTTCTGCAGCTAATTTAGTAGCACCATAAAAAGAAACTGGCGCTGGCGGAACATTTTCATTAACAGTTGCTTCAATACCATAAACTGAAGAAGTAGCAATATTAATAAATGATTTCAAACCATCGTTGTAGGAAAGAACTGCATTTAATAAATTTTGAGTCGCATAAATATTATTCTTCACATATTCTTCTAAGGTAGTTTCTGATGAAATTCCTGGTTGTGCTGCCAAATGATATATGTAATCATAAGGTTTTTCAAATATTTTTGACAAATCATCGTTCAAATCAACTCTAAAAATAGAAACACCAGCTGCTTGAAGATCTGTAGCATTTAGTTCCTTTAATTGAGGATCATAATAATCACAAAAATTATCTACGCCAAAAACTTCATGACCTAATTGGGCTAATTTTTCACACAAATGTGAGGCAATAAATCCAGCAGCTCCTGTTACAAGTATTCTCATTATTAAATATTTTCTTCTTTTTTAATACCAAATGGAGTCCATTTAATTTTATTACGTCTCACTTCCTTACGAATGGCTAAATTTGCGGCTAATGATTCTGGAGTTTTATAGCCACGAGCATGATCTAAATGCAAAACAATTGCCTTATGACGTATTTGTTTTCCTTTTACTCCATAATTCTCTAAACGCTCACCAAATTCTCTATCTGGACCACCATATTTCATTCGTTCATCATATCCATTAATGGCAATCATATCCTCTTTATATCCTGAAGAATTGCAATTGTTAAATGAAGGAGTTGTTGGAGAAATTATATCAAAAAATTTTGCTTTAAATCCATCCGAACCTAATTTTAAGGTATTGGAAAAATCTAATTTTTCAATGTTGTTCAACCATTTTACATCGAAGCATTTTTGAGAAAGTATGTCATTTTTTGAAATCAACTTACTCGTTTTCATTGGTAACTTGCAATAACCTCCAGATAAAAACTTTCCTTTTTCAGCTTGTTGAGCATGAACTTCTACAAAATCTTTTCTAGGAATACAGTCGCCATCAGTCATTATTATATACTCATTAGCAGCTTCTACTATGGCTACATTTAAAATTTCTTGTCTTCTGTATCCTAAATCTTCATGCCAAATATGTCTCAAAGGAACTGGATAATCGGCAATAAAAGAATCTATCAAGTTTTTAGTGGAGGGTCTTGAACCATCATCTGCAACAATTAATTCAAAATCATTATATGTTTGATTACTGTAGCCAATAAGAACTTTTTCCAACCATTCTTCGGCATTATATGTACTTACTATTACTGATATTTTAAGTGTATCCTTCAAAATTATTCTTTTTTAATGCCATTACTAATCCACGTAATGTTATTTTTTTTATTAAAATTTCTGATGGCTAAATTATTCAAAATTTTAGATTTATCCGCATATTTTCTTTCATGATCCAGATGTACACAAATAGCGTGATATCTAATCTGCTTAGAAAGTATCCCAAAATTGAATAATCGCTCTCCTATTTCTCTATCTAAACCGCCATAATGCATGTCATCATTAAATCCATTAATCGCCAACAAATCAGTTTTAAATACCGATGCATTATGTCCATTAAAGGTACTTTTTGTTGGGGTTACCCAATTTAAAAAAACTGCTAAAAATTTATTTTTAGTCAATTTAGATAATTTAAAACTAAAACTTAGACCTTTTTTTAACAACCAGCGGTAAGAAAAACAACTTTGATTTGTAATATCATCATTACTTAAAGTTTCTGAAATCATTAAAGGCAATTTAAAATAGCCCCCAGACAAAAAATATCCTTTTTCTTTATGTTTTAGATGGGTTTGAACAAAATCATTTCTAGGAATACAATCACCATCAGTAAATAATAAATAATCTGCATGAGATTGAAGAATTGCTTTATTTAATATTTCAGACTTTCTAAATCCTTTGTCTTCATGCCAAACATGAATAATCGGATGATGAAATTTATTGGAAAAACTATCAATTATTATTTTGGTATTTGCAGTAGAACCATCATCAGCTATTACTACTTCAAAATCAGTTTCTGTTTGAATAGAATATCCAATCAAAACCTTTCGAAGCCATTCTTCAGAATTGTATGTAGTAATAATTACCGATAATTTCATCTTGATTATTTATATCATTATTGATAGATGAAATTTGCCAAATACTGAATTACAAATTAATTGATTTACTTTTGTACTCATTCCACTTATAAATAAAAAGGAAAGATACTACTTTTTCCAAAATTTTAATTGTTTTTTATATTTCTTTCTCCGATTGAATTTATCTAAGAAATTTTGTGAGGCACTCATTAATAAAGCATAAAAATCATTTACTGAAACCCCTACTAATGGCGCATAAGCTTCACTCAACTTTTTATTGATATAAGCATCTGTGGTTAATTTTGCAATATTTTTTACTCTTATATCTAATGATAATGACGAATGAAAACTCATTCTATTTAAATCGACCAAATAGAATTCGTACTTATTTTCATCAACTTTTTTAATGAGCGTATTACCAGCTGTGTTGTCAATAAATTCAATTCCTTGATTGTGAATTTTATAGAAAAAAATAGCTGTTTGCTTTATTATTTCATCACGATTTGGATAATTCTCATCAAAAATTAAATTTCTAAACATTAAATCAACATCTTGGTGTTGACTAAAATAATAACTCTCTTTTAAACCAAATATTGTTTTATTTTCATAAAATGCAAAAGGCTGAGGTGTTCCAATATTTTTACTCAACAAAATTTTTGCATATTCAAAAGATCGTTGTGCTTTAGATTTTCTTAAATAGCCATATATTAAGCTATTTATAAAATTTGGTTTTTTAAATGATTTAATATTAATATGTAAGCCATTTTCTTTAAATATTTTTATGATATTTCTTTTTTCTGAACCAATTAATTCACCTGATGTTTTAAATTGCTTTAATAGAGAATGGAATTGTGTTTGAAGGTGTGAATAATCGGGGTGAAATATTTTTTTCATGGATTACAAATTTCATTTGTGTCTGCAAAAGTAAGTTATTTTATTAATTTAGTTTATTTTTACCGAAAAAAAAGGCATGTTTTATCATTTTCTTATCACTCGTTTTAACTTAAAAAATCCAGATTGGGACGTAACTAAAAATAATGAAATTTTATTAGATGAAAAATGGATGGACGAGCGATTAGAATTATTTTCTAATTATTGTTTTCCTTCAGTTATTAACCAAACCAATAAAAATTTTAAATGGTTACTCTTTTTTGACTCGAGTACTTCTGAAAAATATCGTAATAAAATTGCAAATATAATTGATAAAAATCCACAAATTTTGATTTTCTATATAGATGGAATGCCTAAATTTCAGGAAGCAATTCTAGAATTTTTAAAAATAAATGCCGCTGATAGAGAGTTTCTTATCACTTCGAGAATTGACAACGACGATTGTATTCATAAAGATTTTATTAACGAAATTCAAAAACAATTTAATAAACAAGATTTTTTAGCCATTGATAATATTAATGGGTATACAATGCAGGTCGAACCTACTTTTATTTTAGGAAAAAAAGAGCATATTTTCAATCCATTCATTAGTTTAATCGAACGTAATCATAACCCTAAAACCGTATGGCATTATGTTCATAATATGTGGAAAAAAGAACCAAGACTCATACACTTATCTGAAAAAAGATTATGGCTTTCGATTATTCATGGAAAAAATAAAGTAAATGAATTTGATGGTTATGGAAACATTAAATGGAATGACATTAATTCCGATTTTGTAATTTCACAATCACAGAACGAGACTATTTTAACAAATCAACTATCATTTTCAAAATGGTGGTTTTTGAGTTTAAAAAATTATTTATACGTTAAGATGGTTTTAGGAAGCAAACAAATTAAAAAAGCGTTAGGTATTTATAAAGTTAAATAGTTATAAAACAAGCTAACAATTGAAGTTAAAATTGAAAATTTACAATCTTTGAATTAAAAACAAAAAAAAGATGAATTCTATCTCAATTTTTTATAAAAAATTATTTTGTATATTTTTAATGAATTTAATTATCTCACTATTAATATCATTGAAATATAATGATTTTATTGATAATGTTGATTCTATAATTGCTAATGTTTTCATTGTAATTTCTCAAATTGGGCATTTTGCTGTATTGTGCAGCATTCCTTTACTAAGCTCTTTTTTAATATTATATATTTCTAGAAAAGTATTATTAACAAAAATCATGAGTATACTATTTAATAGTATTTTAATAGTATTAATTAAGTTAGACACCATTATTTTTGTCCAATTTAGATATCATCTTTCTCCTATGATTTTTAAATTAGCTTTTGGAAAAAGGGCCACTGATATTTTTCAGTTTTCAAATGAGAATTACATCACAGCATTTTTATTTATATTTGGAGTAATCGGATTACAAGTTGTTTTTTTTACACTAATTAATAAAATTTCATTTGAAAAAAGCAAAATTAAAAAAACCTATAAAATTTCATCTCTTGCACTTATTCTAATTGTATTAATTTCCAACATTGGTTATGCATGGGCCGATGCAAATAATTTTAGAAGTATTACACAAACAAAAAACTTATTCCCTGCTTATTTTCCTTTAACAGCAGATAAACTATTTGCAAAACTAAATCTTATTGATAAAAATTTGAATCAAAATGAAATTTCAATAGATACTGAATTTAAAAACATAAATTATCCGCTAAATGAAATTAAAATTGATTCCACAAAAGCCACCAAAAAAAATATTCTCTTTATTGTTATAGACTCCTGGCGTTATGATTATTTATCAAAAGAAATAACACCTAATATTCATAAATTTAAATCTTCCACCCAAGAATTCTCAAACCACAAGAGTGGCTCAAACATGACTACTGGAGGAATTTTTTCATTGTTTTATGGAATTCCTGCAACTTATTTTGATTCATTTACGGGTATAAATAAAGGGCCTGTATTAATTGATCAATTAATACAACAAAAATACAATTTAAACATATTAAGTAGTTCTACGGTTGAAAATCCTCCATTTAATAAAAATGTTTTTACTAAAGTTAATAATCTGAAATTATCTACAAGTGGAAACACTCCTTCGGAAAGAGACCAATCGATATTTAATTCTTGGACAAACTACATCGATAAATATGATGATAAAAATCCGTTTTTTGGTTTCTTATTTTTTGATGCTGCTCATGGTTTTGATTTTCCGAAAAATTACAATACTCCTTTCAATCCCTATTTAGATAAAGTAGATTATTTAGCTTTTGATAATGATTATAATCCAAATTTATTAATCAATAGATATAAAAATTGCTTACACTTTGTTGATGATTTGGTTGGTAAAATTATATTACAATTGGAAGAAAAAAACAAATTAAAAAACACAATCATTATTATTACCTCAGATCATGGTCAAGAATTTAATGATTTGAAAAAAGGATATTGGCAACATGGTGGAAATTTTTCCAAATATCAAATAAATACACCGTTTATATTATATGACTCTGAAAAAGCTCCAAAAAAATACAACCATCTTACCTTGCATTATGATTTAGTTCCAACAATAATGAAAAACTATTTGGGAGTTAAAAACAGTTCATTTGATTATTCATCTGGTAATAATTTATTTAATACCACTAATCGAAACTTCTTCATCTGTGGCTATAATCAAAAATTTGCAATTATTGAACCCAATAAAATTACTAATATTTATCCTTCTGGTATTTTTGATGTCGTAGACAATAAACTTAACCCTATTAATGATGAACCTAACAGTGATTATTTACTGAAAACCATGAACGAATTGAAAAAATATTATAAGAATTAATATTTCTCAATTTATTACAAAAGCTTAATAAATCTCTTATTTAATTATTTACTTTTAAACTAGTTAAGCTAAAATACTCATCAAATCATTTAAATAAGAACTTGAACCATTGTCCGAAATTTTTAAAGAACAAATAGGTTTTAGTAATTTTTAAATTTTTTGATTTTTGGGCAAGTTGATTGATTTCTGAAATATTTTTAGTAGGAAAATAATCTAACGATTTCCATCTTTTAGGCTCAATATAATAAAAATCTGAGTATTCTTTATAATTTGATTCGTTAACTTTAAGCCATTTATCTAAAAATGAGTTATTTACATGCGTATTATGACTCCAGTTTTTTAATTTATACCTTAATTCTTCTTCTGTTCTAGATACAGATTCATGCAATACTAAACTATCTAAATAAATTACACGTTCATTTGTGCGTCTAAAGGCTTTGTAGTTAGGATAATTTGTTGCAAATATAGATTTCATAGGCTTGTCAACATATAAAATTCCATTTTCGGTATATTTATAAATAATTACCCAAAAAGCCGCAATTTGAATTTTATTTTTTTCAGGATGATCTAAATAATGATCATATTTTTTTATTTGTGATACAAATCCTTCAAAATCAATAAAATATTCATCACTATCAATTTGAATTAACCAATTTCCAATTCCCATTTTATCTGAAAGCATTTTTCTTTCACGGGTGTCCATTTGAGTTGTGGTCAAATTGGGCACATAAAAGGTATCAAAATATAATTCAATTTTATTATCAACATCAAATGCTTTCAACCAATCAAAAAATGATTGATCAACAGTAAATTTATTACCAGACCAAGTTAAATAGTCTTTATCAATAGCAATAAATATTCTGTCCGAAGATTTATATACAGGAGGTAATGCAATTTTTAATAATTCATAATCATATGAAAGTAAAAAACCTACGTGAATTTTTTTCATGCTTTTGTAATTTGTTTAATTTTTCTAATCAAAAAATTAGCTTTTATTTTTTTTCCTCTATATTTTCCACTGTTGAAACCAGTTGGTTCATAATTTTTATGTTCAATACCAAAAGTTTCATTCCAATATCCAAATTTTACTGCTTCAAATGTGTCTAATTTTTCAAATGGATAATTATCATTTGAAAGCATTTCAATTAATTCAGTATGGTTTTTTGGAATATAACAACAATTTAAATTTTCATAGGCCGCTCTGCCTAATAATATTACTTTCTTATTTAAGACTGCCGCTTCAATTCCTACAGTAGAGCCAAAAACAATAATGATATCACTTGCTCTCATTAAGGCATAGGAATCAACTGAATCTTCAGCTTTTATTACTTCAACAGAAGGTATATTCCCAATTATTTCTTCAATAAATGTATTTTGACTATTACTTATGTTTTTTAAATTAGGATGAACACGTAAATATAATTTCAGGTTTTCAAAAGGAACTAAATCTGTTGCTATTTTTTCGATAGCCACATTATCATTGTCATAAAAATAAGGACCAAACCCTTCTAATCCTTCATATTCATCTAATGAAGAATTAAAAATAGTTATGATTTTTTTATTCTTTAATTTATTTTCTTCAATACTACTTGGCAGCAGACCTTCTTTTTGTTCTTTAGTAAAAGAAAACCAAGCATCCTCTACTCCCTTAGTTTTTTTAATAAAAAAATTATTCCCGATTTCAATTTTGTTAGGATCATTTTTTTGCCACAATGTTTCTATTTCTTCGGTCACAGCCTCAACAGAATGAGGAATAGTATTTTCTCTAAACAAGAACGTTTGAAGCCTTCCACCTTTTTCATGAGTGGCATAATCTATTTTATGGGTTTGTGCTGCTCGCAACAAAGGTCTGTTTTCTAAAAATCTTCCATTAAATAGGATTACTAAATCTGGCTCAATTGAAGTCATTATTTCAAGGGCACAATCATAAATATATGCACCTGTTTCTATTCCTCTAGTAATATAATCCTTATGAGTAGTTAAATTTGGCAAATGATCTCTGGTATGCGTAACCAATGAAGAAAAACAAGCCAAACCAATATCGCAACCTTTATATTTTAACTGTTTTAGTTCTTCATGATTTGCAAAATTAGATGGTAAATCAGTTTTATAACTAGATTTTTTGATGAAATCATTGTAGGTAATAACGTGTAAATTCTTTTTATTATGAAATTTTAAAATTTTTTCGCTATTCTTAACTTTTGACTTACAATTTAAACATCTGAAATAATTGTTTTCAGGATTATAAAAACAATTTTTCATTTCTATATTACATTGAAGCCAGTAAACACTATTATTTTGACTTAACAAAAATTCAATAATTTCTAACTCGGTTTCCAAATGTGGAGCCGTCATGTTTGTTGATTGAACTATTATAGTTGAGTCTTTTATTTTTATGGATTCATTCATTCTTTGCTATTTATTTAAAGGCTATTAACTAATGTTATTATAGGTGTATAAAAATTCTTTTGCTTGCATTTTATATTTTTCTTCGATAAGATTCCAATTTGTTTCTCTGGATACTTGACCAAATAAACTGTTACTGAATTGAATTTGAAATAATAATCTTTTACCATTCAATAATTCTTTTCCTTTGTGAAAACCTCTGGTATCAACAGCAATAATACTCCCTTTTTTACCTGTAATTTCAATCAAATTCTCTTTTCCGTAAATTGCTTCAATTTCTTGATCTTCATACCTTCCGTCTCTATCAATTTTTTGGGGCAAATCAAGATGCGAACCTTTTACATAACAATGAGGTCCTGTATTTGTATCAACATCGGTAATATAAAAAAAGAACTTTAAGAATTTAATTCTGTCCAAATCAAAATGATACATTTGTGCAGCACCGTTTTTACCAATTCCATTAAAAGGAGCACTCCACCAAAAAGCAGCTAAATCTAAAATTGGCTTACATTCTAAGTATTCTTGGGCAAATTTTAATAATGAAAAGTCAAAGATTAATTCCTGTAAAGTACTGCATTTTAATATCTCGTCATTTGTAAAATCATACCTTGGTGCAATAGGTTGATTTTCATTAAAAATCACTTTGTCTTTTGAATATTGCTGTAAATTATTTTTTGTATTCAAATAGGAAACAGGAGTTGTTCTTGCATAATCAAGTATAGCTTCAACTTGATTTTCAGCTAAACATACATCAAAAACAAAATATCCATTTTTTTTGAATTGATTTATTGTATTTTGATCAATATTTTTCAAAATTCCGCTATTTGGCACTTCATTATATTTACCAACTGTATTTGAAATTTCTTTAGAAAGAAGATCGTTGCTTTTCCCTTTGGTAAAAACAAACATTTTTCGGAATGCCCGATAACCTTTAGTACTAAACTTTTTTGTTTCTAAAAATTTAGCGTATTCTACTTTAAAAATTCTACTATATTTTATTTTTTTAAAATAATTTGAAATCGCATTTATCATCCTATATAATTTAATTTCATTGGTGTTCCTTTTTCAAGATCTTGATTGGATTTTTTTCCTATAATTTCATTAAAATGTTTAGGATGTAAACCAAAACCTGGACGAACCGAACGAAGGTTTTTATCTGTAAAAATTTCTCCTGCTTTTATATCTTCAGCAACATATAAAGAACGACTAAAATCTCTTCCTTTAGCTTGTTTTTCTGTTAATGTATAATCAACTAGACCTGATGCTTTTTCTGCTTCACGAACGGCTTTTACCATGGCTGTAAACTCTTCTTCATTCATTGAAAAAGAAGCATCTGGACCACCAATTGCTCTATCAATGATAAAGTGTTTTTCAATAATTTTTGCTCCAAAAACAGTAGCTACAATAGGCACAGTACTTCCCATTGTATGATCTGAAAGACCCGAAATTACGTTATATCTTTCGGCTAAATCTTTTACCATACACATATTAGCCTCTTCAATAGGAGCTGGATAACTTGAGGTACATTTTAATAATGCGATATCATAATTTCCCATTCTATGACAAGCTTCTAATGCTAATTCTATATCTTCCTGCTCTGCTATTCCGGTTGAAATAATTACTGGTTTTCCTTTTGAAGCTACATATTCAATAAGCGGAATATCTGTTATTTCAAAAGAAGCAATTTTATAGGCTGGAGAATGTAAACTTTCCAATAAATCTACAGCTGTTTTATCAAATGGAGATGAAAAACAAATTAAACCTTCTTCTTTAGCCACTCGATAAATTTGTTCATGCCATTCCCATGGTGTATAGGCTTCTTGATATAAAGTATGGAGTTTTTTTCCATCCCAAATGGTACCTTTAATCACAAAATCTTCTTTGTCAGAATCTAATGTAATGGTATCGGCGGTATAGGTTTGTAATTTTATGCAATCTGCACCAGCTCTTTTAGCCGCTTTTATAGTTTCTAATGCATTGTCTAAACTACCGTTATGATTAGCAGAAAGTTCTGCAATAATAAAAACCGGACTTTTATCGTCAATAGTAAAATTACCTATTTGCATATTCTTTTTATATAGTGATAACTTGCAATTCCTTCGTATTCTAACACAACATCCAATTCGTATCCAGCTTTTTCAAAAGCTTTTTTTGAAGCTATATTTTCAATTTTGATATAAGCACTAATACAAAAATTCGGATTATGTTTCAAAAATTCGTCAGATGCTATTTGAATCATTTGGCTTGCATATCCTTTTCCTCTGTGATTAGCATCGTTTGAAATACCTATTAAAGCTGTGTTTTCATGTTGCTTTTGAATACGAACTTGTCCAATTGGCATACTGATATGGTTTTCAAATACAACCATAAAACAAGTCTCGTCATTAATTTTATGGTAATACCAATTTTGATGTTTCTCAAGTGAAATTTGCTCCGATTGATAAGAGTTCTCTCTAACTGAAGCATCATTTGTCCAATTAAAATAAAGATTCATATCGTTCTCATTTGCTTTTCTGAATGAAATAGTTCTGTTCATTTTAGCATGATAAACTACATCTATAAATTGACCGTCAAACAAACAATGTTCTTTTAATCGAGCTTCTTCGCAAAACCCACAAGATTCTAAAACGGAATATAAATGTGGTCTAACATCAAAAGCATAGGTGAAAATTTTATGAAAATTGAGTTCTTCAAAGGCAAGTTTTTCAATTAATTTTAAATAATTTGACCAATATTTAGCAAAATAATTTTTTTCTAATTCTGTTTTCATTACAAATGAAATCTCTGCATTCTTATCCACCCAATTGATGTGAACTAGCCCTCCATAACCAATAAAATTGCCATTTTCAAAAAAAGAAAACAATAGTTGATTGGGTTTTTCTTGTTCAAATAAACCAGCCACAATTGTAGCAAAATAATTCTCTTGCTGCTCTTTAGTTAATGGTTCAAGTTGTCTAAGATGATATATTTGCTGGTTTCTAATATCCATAATTTCATATTGATCTTCATTTCGAAGAGCTTCAATATGAAATCCATTGGACTCAAATTTAGAAACCGACAAACATTTATAATTTCGCATTTATAAATAAATTATATTTTAATTCTGCTAAAATCCAATCGTTTTCATTATCAATATCTTGTGCGTAAATATCCTGAATTTCAATTGAATAGGTGTTATCTGTTCTCAAATTTTTATTGGCAAATAATTTTTCTACATCAAAAGTATAAAACATTCCTGCATCAAAATAGGCTTTTTGAAAATCTTGTGTTCGAATATTTGAATTTTTAAAATCAAAGTTTTCAACTTTGCTCGTTTCATTTAAAAAAATGGCTCGTTGTATGGGATGAGAATATGCAATAGATGGAAAAACACAATCGCATTGAGTCCCATTAAGAATTTCTAGTGATTGAAACAATAAATCAGAAGTTACAAATGGCGCACAAGCATAAATACAAGTTGCTTGACTAAAATTTATACCTTTTGACTTGTAATATTCTAAAACCTCTAAAAGCACATCTACTGTAGTTGCAAAATCATCGCTGTTCTTAATGCTTCTGTAAAAGGGAACGGTAGCACCATACTCTAATGCAATTTGTGCAATTTTCTCATCATCTGTAGACACCATAACTTCATCATATAAATTGCTATTTAATGCCGCTTCAATTGAATAAGCTAAAATGGGCTTTCCGTGAAAACTTTTTATATTCTTGTTTGGAATCCTTTTACTTCCTCCTCTAGCTGGAATAATTGCAATTCTACTCATGAGTTTAATATTAAATTCGTACTGGAATATTAATAGATTTTAATTCATTTTTTATATCAAGTGGTGTATATTGAGTAAAATGAAAAATACTTGCTGAACCTACTGCGTTAATTTTAG
>Ga0315907_10002248_pt1 | contig 24728 bp, 25 predicted proteins | sample LakEriMetagenome_3_FD_203525 | JGI IMG/M metagenome (GOLD analysis project Ga0315907, IMG submission 203525) | Freshwater fungal communities from buoy surface, Lake Erie, Ohio, United States - Buoy 12 MA123 | ecosystem: Environmental > Aquatic > Freshwater > Lake > Lake biofilm | place: USA...
ACCAAATTGCCAATACTGATGGCGGTGACCTTGCTTGCGCTGCTGCAGCAGCTTATTTTCTTTTATTGTAATAAAAGGAGGAATATTGCCAATAGGTATACATCCTAGTTTTTCTCACTTTTATGAGAAATACTGTTGTTTAGTCTAAAAAATGGTAATGTATTTTGGTATTTGATCATTAGGACTATTTAAGGATTACGGATTTGGAATATCATGCTAAAAAATATCCTATCCAGACAATACAATACCAAAAGCAATTACTCAACCCTTTAATAAACCGGCTTAATCTGTTTTAACATGAATGAGGTATTCAGGCGTTTTGAATCCGATTTGTTTTGTTTTTTCATCGATACTTCAGCTAACACTACTTGTTCAGAGGCTAAACGCTTATCCCCCGAGGTCCACATGTAGGTATTACTTTTTGGTGCATTGCTCGCAACATTATCCTCAACTGGCACGGCACCCTCATCGGATCTTGAACCCCTAAGGCTTTCCGACTTTGCATCCTCCATTTCAACCGAAGCAATAGCCGCAGGCTCATCCATCACTTGTTCACTGGGTGAAACGGTGCTATTATCTGCGTAATCAAATGGTGCAATGGGCTCCACGGTGGCCAATTGCGGGTTTTGATTACTATTGGGATGAGGTGCTATGTTAGGCGCCTTCTTCTTCTTTGGTGATTGCTTTCTTTCAACCTTCACAAGCTTTTTCTCTGGGGCATTATCGAACCCAAAATAATAAATCGATAAGAAAATTAACACCGATGCAGCAGCGGCAGAAGCAATGAATAAACTAAACATCCGTGGACGCCTCTTTTGTACCTCTGGTTCGAAATACGTTTGATCAAATGTTTGGTTTAGTGAATCCAAAATATGGGCCGGTGGATTTACAGGCAATGCTCCAACGCTCTGCGAAAGCAGCGACTTAACCTGCTGAAAACTAACTTCATCAGAACATAAGTCCTCAATTAAGGATTGCTCACTTGGAGATAAATCGCTGTAATGCGCGTTTAAAAATAAATCGTCTATCTGCTTCATCGTTCTACGAGTTCAAACATTTTTAATGCTGCCGCCAATTTCTTTATGGCATAAAATAAGCGTGACTTAACGGTACCTTCATTGATTCCAACAATCTCTGAAATTTCTTTAATCGAAAGGCCATCGATATGTTTTAAAACAAAAACTTCACGGTGTTTATCATCTAATTTTATAAGTTCCTGATCCAAAGCCTCTTTAAATTCCCAATCCGTTACCGTCTGCGCTACATCATCAGCTCCACTCAAGTGGTAATGATTATCTAATCCATTGCTGGTATTCTTTCTAACTTCATTCCGCTTAAACTCATTCTTGCATAAATTAGAGGCAATGGTATAAACCCATGTTTTAAAACTCCGATTGGTATCAAACAAATGTGGTTGCGTAATAATCTTGGTAAACAAATCCTGTAGTAAATCTTGCGCACGAACTTCGTTATACCAAAGTAACTTCAGGATATATCCATACAGCTTACCCGAGTAGCGCTGATATAATTCATTAAAGGCAGTCTTCTCCCCTTGACGAATCGCTAACATGAGCTCTTCATCTGAGAAATGAGAAAAACCTGACTTCAACCCACGCATCCTAATGCTACTTTTTTTGTTTTGTTTTTATTTTTTTACTCTCGATTCTAGATCGTTTTTCCTTGCTTTTATCCGTGCTTAAGGCCTCTACAGTTAAAATCATTGGTAAATAATTTTGCTTTAATCCTGCAATCGATTCATCCAATTCAACTCCACAATCCATGTAGGAAAATGAATCCATAAATTGCTCGTTCGTCTGGAGAATTTGCTCATTGCTCAGGCTATTCGGGTATAAGAAAACCAATCCATTGGGTGCCAAATCCTGTTCGAATTGAACCAAGTAATCGCTCGGAATCGTCATCGAAAAGGCAAAACGTTTTGATGGATTCACTCGAATTAAATCTCCGAGATAAGTCACATCTACGATGGATTGGACTGGAATGGTAAACCCTTTTTTCAACAATAAGGCGCGATACTGCGCACTTTGCAACAAATCTAAGGAAATAATATCAATGGAATTTCTACGCAGAGCAACTTGTTCTTGAATGGCGCTGTACGTGTCTAGTGTTCCGTGTGTAATCAACGTAGTGTTCTCGGGTACCGATTTGATTAGGTCGACGGCATAACAGGTCATTCCCTCGGGAATCAAATGTAACGCCTTCAACTTTGTTAAGGTATTCAAAACCATTAGCGTATCGCCCGTAACCAATGAATTGGCTAACATTAAGTTCAAGCCTTCCGGATGATTGGGGTTCAAACGCAAGGCTTCCATTAATTGAGGTGCTCGATCTGCGTTGTAATTGCCTTGATCGTAATAAAGTATATTCGCTTCAATTTGCTCCGAAGGTGTTTGAGCTACCCCTTTTAATTTAGTTACCGAATGTTGTAGTTGTAGGTCTTCGGCTTCGGAGGCAGAGCGCGAGGAAGAATTGCTTTTAATCCGTGCTTTACTTGACTTATAAGTATCCGCCTCTTTTTTAAAAGAACTTTGTTCCTTTAACAACTTATCATCAACCGCATCTACACTGCTAGATTCTTCGTCCGTGTAGAAAATTTTCAATTGTGTACTGTCCAGTAATTCAGGTGCTTTTTCAACGGAATTAAAATTAATACCGTTTGAAATACTGTTAGTTTGTGGAGGCTGAGCCAATGAATGAACAGCAAGCATAACTCCAAAAAAGATAAGTAAATTTAGTTTCATAGCGATACCCTCTACATGCTTCAACGGAAAAAGTTCATTTAACGAAGTTAACCATTTACCTAAGACAAATAATATGTAAGTTTGTGCGTTACATCGCCTGTGAAAAATCTGCTTTATTTTCTGAGCTTCATTGTGATTATCCTTGGGTTTGTCCCCTTGAATAGCTGCAATAAAATGAAAGGCTTCTCAAAAGAAAACTTGAGTTTTTCAGTAGACACTGTGGTGTTTGATACTGTTTTTACCACGGTTGGCTCCACTACGAAACAATTTAAGATTTATAATCCCTCGTCAAAATCAATTCAAATTGATGAAATTGAATTGATGGGCGGGGAACAATCTCCATTTCGCCTTAATGTGGACGGCATCCAAGGAACATTTCTGGAACAGATGGTTCTCGAAGGAAACGACAGTTTGTATGCGTTTGTAGAGGTTACGCTTTCGGCCAACGCACAAAACCAACCCTTGATTATTGAAGATTCTATTCGTTTTAGAACCAATGGAAAAGACCAATTTGTAAAACTCGCGGTGTGGGGACAAGACGCCTATTTTCATTACAAAGACTTAAACGAAGGGACATGGCCCAACGATAAACCCCACGTAATTTATGGATATGCCGCGGTTGATTCTTCCAAATCCTTAACCATCCAAGCGGGAACAAACATTCACTTGCATAAAAACTCCATTTTGTATGTGTACAAAGGCGCATTGCATGTGCAAGGAATGCAAAACAATGAGGTAGTCTTTCAAGGAGACCGCTTGGAATCGATGTATAGCAATGTGGCCGGTCAGTATTATGGAATCTACTTTCATGAAGCGCTGCCCTCCACCATCGATTATGCCATTCTGAAAAATGGTACGGTCGGGGTGCATTTATATCACGAAGATCCGAGTAATGCCGGATACACCTTGGAATTAACCAATACCCGTATTTTCAATACATCGAGGTACGGGGTATTTATTTATGCGGGAGCTAAGGTCAAGGCTGAAAATTGCATTATTTCTCGCAATGAAAGCCATGCCTTATTGGTATTAGAAGGCGGAGATTTTAATTTTAATCATTGTAACCTGGTAGGCTATGGGAATTCTCAGGTGTCTGCCGTTGGCATAAGTAATTACTTTTACAATGCGGTGACAGGAATTACAACCGTATCCTCCATCAACGAAGGGGTCTTGCGCAATTGTGTAATTGCTGGTAACCTAGATTACGAATTAGCCATCGACACCTTAAATGCCCCCGGAGTAACGTTGAATTTCAATATTACACATAGCCTGATTCGCAGTGAAACCACGTATACGGATCCATTCTACACGAATATTATTTGGAATGAAAATCCGCTATTTGAAAATACGGCGCAAGGAGATTTTCTATTTCTTCAGAATTCACCATTAAACGGTGCCGGGATTAATACCGCGGTAGTTACGGATATTTTAGGGAATTCAAGAAATAACCCACCCGACATAGGTGCCATTGAACTGCCATAATTGGGCATAAAAAAATCCCGCATGTGCGGGATTTAAAACTATTTCTATGGGTTTGATATTGCTACTTATGCGGTAGCATTCATGTTATCTAAAACATCCATTACACTTTTAACCGCTTCTGCTGATTCATTAAGCAGTGCTTTCTCTGCGTCGTTCAAGTCTAATTCGATGATTCGTTCAATTCCATTTTTACCCAATACCACAGGAACTCCAAGGTAAATGTCTTTTAACCCGTATTCTCCCGTTAACCAAGCACAAACTGGGAAGATTCTTTTTTGGTCACGTACAATCGCCTCTACCATTTGAGCTGCTGCCGCTCCTGGAGCATACCATGCAGAAGTTCCTAGCAATTTAACGATCTCACCGCCGCCAAATTTCGTGCGCTCAATGATTTCATTCAATTTCTCTTCTGAAATTAATTCAGTAACAGGAATACCTGCAACGGTCGTATATCGAGGAAGTGGAACCATGGTATCCCCATGTCCACCCATTAATACAGCCTGTATATCTTTCGGGGAAACATTCAATTCAGTGGCAAGAAAGGCACGGTATCTTGCAGTATCCAATACCCCAGCCATTCCAAATACTTTCTTTGAATCTGTTTTGGCATTCAGATAAGCACAATAGGTCATAACATCCAATGGATTTGAAACTACCACGATGATTGCATTCGGTGAATACTTAATCACATTCTCGGTTACTGTTTTAACGATTCCAGCATTGGTTGCGATTAAGTCATCACGGGACATCCCTGGCTTACGCGGTAAACCCGACGTGATTACCACAACATCAGAGTCCTTGGTCATTGCATAATCATTCGTAGAACCGATGGTTCTTGAGTCATACAGATTAATTGGGGCAGTTTGCCAAATATCAAGTGCCTTACCTTCCGCAAAGCCCTCTTTTATATCCAATAAGATAATTTCATTGGCAATTTCACGTGAAGCTAGCACATCAGCGCACGTTGCGCCTACATTTCCAGCACCTACTACAGTAACTTTCATAATTTTTCTAATTAACGGTTTGTAATTTTACGTTGCGAATTTACGATAACTGCATTAAATTTAGCTTTCCAAATTAAAAAATGTTTGCCAAATTCGTAATAAGGAGGCAACGCCCTACAAAACAAATACGTTAACAAATAAAAGCCATTGGATACTGTAGAACTTAAAGCATTAGTTGCGGCATGCGTGCGAAAAGAGCGAAAAGCTCAACAACAATTCTTTAAGGCGTATTATGGAAAGATGTTTTCTGTTTGTCTCCGGTACATTAAAGATCGAGACAGTGCGCAAGAAGTGGTTCAAGATGGTTTTATAAAGGTCTTTGATAAATTGGAATTATTTGACTTTCGGGGTTCTATCGAAGGATGGATGCGTCGAATCTTCTCAAATACTGCGATTGATGCCATTCGCAAAGCTAAACGGAGTCCGTTTTTGTCTGACCAAGACAACGACTTTCGATTAGACGAAGAAAATGCATTGGAAGCACGGGAAGATTTGCAAGCCTTACAACTGAAATACTCGGTTGCGCTGGACTGCATTAATCGCCTGTCACCAGCCTACCGAACGGTTTTCAACCTGTATGTCTTTGAGGAATATTCTCATAAAGAAATTGCAGAAATCCTCGGAATCAGTGAAGGAACGTCAAAATCCAATTTAGCGAAAGCCAGAATGAATGTTCAAAAAATGCTAGAAACAACGTATAAAAAGATCCCACAGTGATGGATAAATTAGATCAACTATTCAAAAACGCCATGGATTCACAGGCTGAACCCTATGATCCAGCAGCTTGGGAGTCACTTTCGAAACGCCTCGATAAGCAGCTCCCTCCAAAATCTAATCCTTTCAAAAAATGGGGCCTACCGGGCGCCGCTTTAGTGATTGGAATCTCTCTTGCTACATGGTATTCTATGGATTCTTCCAAGACTGCATCTGCTCCTATTTCTCCTAAAGTAGCTACTGAAGAGCCCTCTAAAAAAGAGGTGACCCCCAATGAAAACCCTGTGAAAAAGACGCAAGAGCAACCCAAGATTGCCATGCACCAGGAAACAAATTACCCCCTTCCCACGCCGAAGGAGTTAATCAATACGGATTCGGAAGAACCGGTTGCGGTGAATGAAATCCCGTCCTTGAAGCAGTCACAAGTAGAGGAGCTCCCATCCAAATCGCTGGAACCCCTTACTTCCCAAAAACCAAAGGAATTATTCACATTTAATTCCATTGTTTTACCCACATGTGCCAGCACATTTGCGGAAATAAAAAACACCAATGGATTTGAGGTTACCTTGAAAACCGATCAAATAACACGCTCGATCCCAGCAAACAGTTCTTTGAATATGGAATTGGGCGCCGGAAACATCGAAATTATAGACCCAACTACGGGGGTAATTCTTCAATCGAATGTGCTTACTGGCCCTAAAGGAGACCTCGTTATCGATGAGATGATTTATGAAAACGGACTGCCTGTTCAAGGAATTCACGTGAAGTCTGATGCAAATGTACGTGCTGTAACTTATGGAAAACAGCGCAGCGAATTATCCACAAAGGATTTGACCTTGCATATATTTGAAAAGGGTTCAACCTCTGTACAAATAAGCCTCGCGGATGAGCGTGGTTGTACTGCGGAAATCAATGGCGTTATTCATGTATCCGAGGAATATAACCTATTGGCAGTTAATGCGTTTGAGCCTACTTCTCAAGACGCTCGTAAAAATACATTTATGCCTTATGCGTTAACGCAACGAGCAACCCCTTTTCGTATGATTATTCTTGATCCAAACGATGGAGGTATTGTGTTTGAAAGTACAGACGCTACCTTACCGTGGGATGGGATTGATCGTCGATTTGGAAAGATGGGAGATACCAACAAAGCATATGTGTGGAAAGTAACCTTATCGGAAGCCAAAGCGGGAGAAAAATCAGAGTACATGGGCACTGTGGTGCGGATGTAATAAATAACGCAAAGAAATGTTAAGTAAGGATTATTCTTAGGGATAATCCTTATTTTTGTTTAATCGCCTTGGCGAGATTCAATATGCAAGTGATTAAACGCCTTCCAACTCAATTAGCCAATCAAATTGCCGCAGGTGAAGTGGTACAACGTCCGGCTTCGGTAGTGAAAGAGCTCATGGAAAATTCAATCGATGCCGGAGCTACTGAGATTTCACTGACGATTAAAGATGGAGGACGCACCCTCATATCCATACAAGATAATGGAAGTGGAATGAATTCTGAAGATGCGCTGTTGTGTTTTGAGCGGCATGCGACCAGTAAAATCACTGCCATTAACGACCTTTTCCAGTTAAATACCATGGGGTTTCGAGGCGAAGCGTTGGCTTCCATTGCTGCGGTTGCACATGTTTCCTTAAAAACAAAAAGAGCGGAAGACCTTACGGGTTTTCATATTAGAGTAGAAGGAGGAACCTTCATGCAAAACGAGGAAGTTGTTTGCTTAAAGGGCACCTTAATTGAAGTGAAAAACTTGTTTTTCAATGTGCCAGCTCGCCGTAATTTTTTAAAATCAGACAGCATTGAATTTAACCATATTGAAGACGCCTTTCTTTATGTTGCAATTGCTCATCCCGAAGTTAATTTCATTTTGCATCATAACAATCAGGCCATTTACAACCTCAGTGCGTCTAATCTAAAACGCCGTGTTACGGATGTTCTCGGAAAAAATGCGGGCGACCGGGTATTCCCTATTGAATCGGAAACGGATATTGTTAAAGTAACTGGTTTTATAGGCAAACCAGAAACCGCAAAAAAAACCCGAGGGAGCCAGTTCTTTTTTGTAAATAAGCGGTTTTTTAAAAGTTCATATTTTAATCATGCCGTTTTGAAAGCATTTGAAGGCTTGATTCCAGAGAAAACACATCCAACCTATTTTATTTTCCTGGAGGTAGACCCAACGAAAATTGATGTAAATATTCATCCTACGAAAACAGAAATAAAATTTGAAGAAGAACGGTTCATTTATTCGATTTTACTCAGTACCATTCGTCAATCTCTTGGAATGTTCAACCTCATGCCTAGCTTGGATTTTGAACTAGAAACTGCATTTGATCTTCCTGCAGGCTTTAGAAAACAGCCTATTGTTGAGCCTACGATTCAAGTAGACCCAACGTTTAATCCATTCAAACCACAACAGCAAGGGAGTAAGTCGAATGGGTTCTCAAAGGGAATTAACGAGCAAGGCTTTGGAACATCTAAATCCACAGAGGAAGATTGGAAATCTTTTTATGCAATCCAGGAAACTTCGGAGAATATACAACAAGAATTGCCTGGACTTGAGGGGATAAACACAGCCGCAGACCTGCTGCTTATTGGCCGTTACATCTTTACTCCGATAAAAACCGGGGTTATGGTGATTGATTCTAAACGAGCCATTGAACGCATCTTGTATGATGAATGCATTGAAGCCTTTGTAAAGCACCCTCTCAATCAACAGATGCTTTTGTTTCCGATAGAAAAGCCCCTGGAAAAACATGAACAGCGGATCGTTTCAAACCATTTAAAGACCTTCGAACAGCTTGGATTCAATATGGTCTTAGAGGACTCGATGCTACGCATTATGGGTGCACCAGAAATATTACATGAAAACGGAGTCATTCAATGCGTAGATGAATTGATGGAACGCGTAAGTTACAGTGAACAACATAAGGAGGACGTAGCACATGCACTGGTCGTGCAAATGGTGAATAATGCGGCGAAATACCACCGAATTGGAAATAAGCAAGAAGCGGAATTACAAATCCAACGGTTGTTTAGCTGTACCTCCCACACCTTGAGTCCATCAAATGAACCCATCTTGCAGATTCTCACGTTTGAACAGTTAAACCAATTGATAAAATAACTACATGTTAAACAACATACCTCAGGTTACAAAGAATTTATTGATACTGAATGTTTTAGTGTTCATTCTTACCCTAATTCTTGGGAGCAAGGGGGTGGATTTGAATCAATTACTAAGCACGCATGCCATCGGTTCTCCCTTATTTCAACCCTATCAAGTGGTTACCCATATGTTTGCACATGCTGGATTTTTTCATTTGTTAATGAACATGTGGCTTTTTGTCATGCTTGGGGGATACTTAGAGCGATTGTGGGGTCCAAAGCGGTTCTTTATCTTTTTCCTGCTTTGTGGGTTTGGTGCCTTTTTACTTCAAAACGCGATAAGTGTATACCAGCTTTTAGATTTAAAGGCTAAGATTGCTGCTTCAGGCATTGATGTAAGCACCATAAACTATTATATAACACACAGCTCCGGCATTCCAGAAACGTTATCTGAAATCAATAATATAGGCAACATTAATGAGTCCCAAGCGCGCTTAATTATTGACTATGTCATGCAATCTAATTCATCCATGCTCGGGGCTTCAGGTGCGGTGTTCGGCGTATTAGCCGCCTTTGCCATTTTATTTCCAAACCAAGAATTTATGCTATATTTCGCCATTCCAGTGAAAGCGAAGTTTTTAGTGGGTGCTTATTTTATTTACGAAGTGTATCAGGCGTTTCAAAACAATCCCAATGACCAAGTAGCGCATTTGGCACATGTAGGTGGAGCAATTGTGGGTGCAATCATTGTATTATATTGGAGAAAAAAAGACCGTGCTAATTTTTATTGATATCAAATGGAACAACGAACGATTGTTGATGAGATAAAATTTCAATTGCGAAACGGTAAAATGACCGTTCGATTGATCATTGTGAATGTTTTCATATTTGCCGCCATTCACCTCATTGGATTCGTTGAAGGTTTATTTGGAAACACCATGTGGAGTCTCCGTTTTTTCACCTTCCCTACCGGTCTTTTCGAGTTTTTAGTTAATCCCTGGACGCTGATAACAAGCATTTTTGCCCACGTGTCGTTGGGTCATCTTTTTTTTAATATGCTGTTTTTGTTCTTTGCAGGAGCGATGTATGAACAAATATTCGGATCCAAAAAATTACTTATTACCTACCTGGCAGGGGGCATCATTGGCAACCTGTTTGAATTATTAGCCACCCTGCTCATTCCAGACTTTTCAGCGCCCCACTATGTATTAGGAGCCAGCGGAGCCATCATGGCTATTTTTACAGCCATCGCAGTATATCGACCACAAACTCCGATTTATTTGTTTGGGATCGTAGCAATTCCGATTTATGTGCTTGCGCTATTTTTCTTAGCAAAGGATTTAATTGGCATTGGAGCCTCCGATGAAATTGCTCACTTCGCCCATTTAGGCGGCGCATTCTTTGGTTTTTTATCCGTACAACAGGTCCATAGCAATTCCAATATTTTAAATCAACTAAATGGCTTATTCCAGAAAAAAAAGAACGCTGATTCTACTAAAAATAGACGATTTAAATCGGATGAAGTGTACAACGCTGAGAAAAAAGCCAAGCAAGACCGGGTGGATGCAATTTTAGATAAAATCTCAAAATCGGGGTATGAATCCCTGACTCGTGAGGAGAAAGATTTTTTATTCAATCAAGGAAATTCATGAAGTGGATTGACCGATTCCTTGCATTGGCCCTATGGGTAAGTTCTGCGTTGTTGCTCGTTTCCTATGCAAGCCCCTTTTTTCATCCTGAAAGTATTCCGTGGTTGCCCTATTTCGGATTGCTTTACCCGATATGGGTTTTCGCGTGTGTGGTCATCACCATTCTTGCTTTTGTGCGTAAATTACCTTTTAAGTTTATTGGTGTTTTTGTTATCTTCATTGGGTTTTCCTTTCATGTACGTTTAATTGCATTCCATGTTACAGATAAACCAACATCGGAACATTCCTTTCGCTTGTTGACCTATAATGTAAGGCTCTTTGGGTTGTATGACGATAGTACCTTTGAAAGCCGGAATCAAATTTTCAATTTAATCCGAAAAGAGGGACCCGATGTGGCCTGTTTTCAGGAGTACTATCGCCAAGATAAACCCACCTCGTTTGAAACGTATGATTCAATACGCAGCATTATGAAGTCGATTGATTACCACGAACGAAGTGCTCATAATGAACGAGGTAAACGAAATTTCGGCATTGCGATTTTTTCAAAATACCCCATGATTGCTCGTGGAGATGTCATGTTCGAAAGCCAAGGCACCATGGATTTCAATTACTGTATTTTCGCAGATATTGTATGTAAAACCGATACGTTCAGGATTTATAACGTACACCTTCAGTCTATTCGACTCAATGAACCCGGAAAAACACAAGAACGAGGTAGGCTTGCCCTGTTAAAAACGGGCGTAAAAAAAATGAACCTAGCGTATGTGAAACGCGCGGATCAAGCACGTCGAGTTATTGAGCATATGGAAACATCCCCCTACCCAATCGTTGTATGTGGGGATTTTAACGATACCCCGATGTCATATACCCACCATCAATTCTATAAAAAAATGACCGATGGTTTTCTGGCTTCAAGCCTAGGGTTAGGCGCCAGTTATATCGGACGTATTCCTGCAGGTAGAATTGATTATGTTTTCCATACGGAGGAGTTATCCTGTGCCAATTTCAAGACCCACGACGTTGATTATTCCGATCACCGCCCCATTAGCTGTTCCATAAATTTTTTGCATCCGTAGATGAAACGGATACTGATTATTGATTGTGGAAGCAGTAAAATTCCACTGATCGAAGAAATTATTTTCGAGTATGCGGATTATGAAACCATGCCATTTTTTGAGGTTACCCAAGAAATCGCTGATTCCTTCGATGGAGTAATTATTTCAGGAGCCCCCATATTAATTACAGAGGAAGACATGGAACCTTACCTCGCCCAAGCGTCATGGATTAAAACTACGAATAAACCCGTGCTTGGCATTTGCTTTGGCCATCAACTTATCGGTTTATGTTATGAAGCATTTGGTTCTCGCATGAAAGATTGCCGTTCTATGAACGAAATAGAACAATTTGTGGATTGCCCCCTGTTGTACCGCTTACCCGATGTATTTGATATGCAAGAGGACCATTGTGAAAGCATATCCATCCCTCAAGAATTTGAATTAGTTGCTAATTCCGATGAATGTGTAAACGAAGTGATGCAACATGAAACCCGTAAAATATACGGCGTACAATTTCACCCTGAGAGCTCTGGAAACTTCGGGCATATTGTATTGGAAAACTTCGTTGAATTGTGTTAAAATACCGAGGGTATTAACAACGAAATTCATTGCACATATTTCCGATGATTCGATTTTATAATCCATAAAAAAGGCGGCCAAAGCCGCCTTTTAACAAACTACTTTTACTATTACAATTTCATGAATTTAACAGATTGGTTTTGTTTTCCAGAAACCAATTTGATGATGTACGTACCGTTGGGTAGATCCTCGGTATTGATAAACACCTCATTTTCACCCGATGGCATGTTTGATTTTTTGATTTGCTTCACTAAGCGACCTGTAATCGAGTAAACAGCAACGTCAACAGACCCAGCTTTATTAAGCTCAAAGGATAAGGTTGTATTCGCATTGGATGGATTTGGATAAGTAATCAACTTAGCCTCTAATGGCGTATTGTTTGTGTTTCCATTATTTCCTAGTCCTAAGTAAGCCTCAGTTTTCCAAATACCACGACCGTAAGTTCCAATATATATTTCACCAGGTCGATTGTTGCCTTCCTCAAAGGTTCTCCAACTCTGACGTACTTCAAAAACTGGAGTCCCTTCAAAACCTGCGGAAGCATTTTCCCATGAGGCGCCGCCATTCTCGGTAACAAAGGCTCCTTCAGAAGTACCCACCACGATAATATTTGGATCATCTCGGTCTATAATTCCGTCGTAACATCCAGGTTGAGATCCAGGAATGATACTTCCTAAGGCCGTAAATGTTGGCGTGGCTGCAGTAGCATTTAACGAACGACGGTTAGTCCCATTGAACCCAGCAAACAACACGATGTCGTTTTTATCAGATGGATTGACCGCGATGCCTTCATAATTTGACGTTGAGATTTTTGTCGCGGTGGTATAGGAAGGTGTCGTTGCTTGTGCACCCGTTCCCACGAAGGCTACCTTTGATGTGAAATTTGGATCGCTAGAATATACACTGCCTAAGCCGTTAATTCTCCACACCCCGTTTCCGGCAACCACATAGCAATGCTCGAGGTCACTAGAGAACTCTACATCAACAGAGCTGTTAGAACCAATTCCTCTTGCAACACAAACCCATTGTACATTCGTTACGGCTAAGCGAAGGGCATTACGTGTACCCCATAATTCACCACCATTTGCGTTCACATATACCAAGAACCATGATTGGAATGGATCAGCTACTCTTAATGTATCCCAAGCGACGTTGTATATCACTGTATCACTTCCCATTTCAACCAATTCACCTGTAGCTACATTTTGACCATAGTTAATGCCATTGGCAGTCAACGCAGGATTATATAACAAGGTATCATCAAAATACAAGTTACTTGCAGCAAAATAATTTATTGAGTCTCCCGAGGATAGACTAGGAATGCGAATTAAATCGCCAGCGTCATAATTCTTTGTAGAAACAAAGGTTACTGAATCTTCTGAATTTGTATCGAAATACTCCGCTAGGAAAACTTCCGTATGGAACGGGTGATTTGGGCTGCCATCTGTTCCAGGTGGATCATATGTTCCCGGTAACAAAGGTTCGAACGTACTCCACGTATTTCCTTTATCGCCTGATCTTGAAATGTTGTTGTAATAAATGGTAGAGAACATGACCGCAGGGTTGAAATAAGAAATCTCACATTCAAAACCATCGCCTCCACCCACTTGTCTAAATTCTTGATAAGTAGATAGCGTATGGTTATTGTACAAGGTCCCATTATCTTGAGTTCCTCCCATTACAGCACCGTCACGGTCGAATGCGATTCCGTAAAACTGGGTTACGTTGTACCCTCTATTTGCTACAAACCAGGTGTTCCCATAATCGGTGGTAATGCTTACACCACCATCATTTCCTGCATAAAAACGGTTGTTGCTATCCCATTTCATTTCATGATTATCGGCATGTACATAGATAGACGAGTTTTGAGAAACAGACCACAAAGAGATTTTTTGGAATCCTCCGGATGGTGGATTATTCACGGTTTGCTTCCATCTCCAAATATCAATACCTCCGATTAATATCTGCTCCGGATCGTTGGGAACTACCGTTACGATAGAATTGTACCCCCCTTGGTCACGGTAAATATCGAATTCACTTGGCGGACCAGAAGCTCCTACGAATTGTGTCCAAGTTGCTCCATCATCGTGCGAAACATGCATGCTTAATAAATTGGAGTTGGTACGCACGGCATATAGTGAATGATGGTTCGAACTATTTTTCACAGCAGATACTGCAAATTCAATACGCGGCGCATTGGAAGGCACTAAATTATTGGCCGCTGTTCCTGATTTGTTGGAGAAATTCGCACCACCATCGGTCGATACAAACGTAGTGTTAGCACCGAAGGCACAAATAATCACCTGGCCATCTTTGGACATTTCCAAGGCCGTACATGATCCAGCGGTTACAGGGACAGAAGTCATTGAAGCATCTCCAAGCTTCCATTTTTTCAACCCTCCAGAGGTTGCCATAAATACGTAATTGTCCACATCGGAGCTTACAATTTGCGTACAGTTATTTGTATTTGGAATATTATCCCAAGTAGCACCGAAATCTGTGGTATACCATACTCCATTTCCTCCCCAACCTTCTTGGTTTGAACCGGTGGCTACGTAAAATACCCCGTCTGGAGTTTGAGTCATGGAAGAAATATAGGGATTAGCTCCTGCATTAAAGTACTCCTCTACCCTGTTCCAAGTATTTCCCTTGTTTAATGAAACGAATAGACCTCCAGATACACCTCCAGCCCAAACACGGTTAATGTTGGTTCGGTCCACTTGAATGGCACGCGTTCGTCCACCAATATTATCAGGTCCTTCCTCCGTGAATGTTATATTCTTGGAACGATCCATTTGCAAAACACGCTTTCGGATCTCCTGCAACTTTGAATCTGACACTTGTTCGCCGGTTTGAACGTCTATATAACGAGCTTTCAACCACTCTAAAGCTTCATCTGCACCTTTCGTTTCCTTGGGAGTTGATCCGAACAACGCTACGGTGTTTTCCTCGTATGTGCCTAGGCTTTTTTTACGCAGTTCATTCAGGCCTAATGCTACAACAACTGACGCAACAATCAGTGAACCAATAAGATATATTTTTTTATTCATGGGGAACAGATTTTTACTTCTAATTTTAGACTGCCAATATAATGATTATTCAATTTATTATAAACACAAAATTAAATCTTCTGTTCATTTTTTACAAAATATGTTTTTCTGCGTGATAAGAGGATCGAACTAAGGGGCCACTCTCTACGTGACGAAAGCCCATTTTCAATCCAATTTCTCTGTAATAATCAAATTGTTCTGGCGTTATGAATTCTGCCACTGGGAGGTGATTTAATGAAGGTTGCAGATATTGACCGAGTGTAACAATATCCACATTCACGCGACTTAAATCCTCTAAGGTCTCTAATACCTCATCGGTAGATTCTCCAAGACCTAACATGATTCCGGATTTTGTTTTCATTCCGCCCTTTTTAAGACGGAATAACAGCTCCAAAGAACGGTCGTATTTAGCTTGAATTCTCACCTGTTTAGTTAAGCGTCGAACCGTTTCTAAATTGTGCGATACCACTTCGGGAGCGGCCTCAATAATTTTCTGTAGGTTATCCCAATTTCCAGCAAAATCAGGAATTAAGGTTTCCATGGTGGTTCCTGGAGATTGATGACGAATGGCACGAATGGTTTGCACCCATACGTCCGCCCCCCCATCCTTGAGGTCATCCCGGTCTACCGAAGTAATTACGGCATGTTTAATCTGCATGGTTTTTACACTGTGGGCAACCTTACCGGGCTCAAATAAATCAACTTCAGCAGGTTTTCCTGTCTGAACACCACAAAACCCACAGGAACGCGTGCATACATTCCCCAAAATCATAAAGGTGGCTGTACCTTCACCCCAGCATTCCCCCATATTCGGACAACTACCGCTTTCACAGATGGTATGTAGCTTATGTTCGTCTACTAAGCCGCGTACCTTTTTGTAGTTTTCACCGGTTGGCAATTTAACCCGAAGCCAATTTGGTTTCTTTAAGCGTGAATTATTCTCCATTTCGAGTACAAATTTCGGTAAAATAATCTTAAAACACCGCCGAAGCGATTTTGGTTTAATTATATCCTTAAAACAATCCGTACCTTTGAGGCCTATGACATCCATTGTAACCTATCAAGGGTCACTGAGAACAACCTGTGTGCACAAGGCTGGGGAGCAAATTACTACCGATGCCCCACTGGACAATCATGGAATGGGCGCCTATTTTTCTCCCACAGATTTAGTAGCCACAGCGCTTGCATCATGCTTTTTAACCATTGTAGGAATCTATTGTGACGAACGAAAAATCCCGTTCAATGCCGCGCGTGTTGAGGTAGAAAAAATCATGGCTTCCAACCCCCGAAGGATTTCAGACATTCATCTATCCATAGATTTCCGAGGAAATGATTGGGATGAAAAGACCTTATCAAAAATTATTGCTGCAGGAAAATCATGTCCGGTCGCCATCACCCTGAAAGATCAAGTAAACATCGAATACCACTTCAAATGATTAAAAAACCGCATCAAGCATATACCCGGAAAGAAAAATCTGACATTATATACGGCATTCACAGCGTTAAAGAGGCGGTCGAAGCCAAGCGTGAGATCAACAAAATATTAATCCAAAAGGGGATTTCCAAGGAGTCTTTCGAGGAAATTAGGACCTTTTTAACTGGAAATGAATACGTAGTACAATACGTTCCGGTACAAAAACTAGCGCAATTAACCTCCGGAAACCACCAAGGGATTGTAGCTTATGTATCCCCCATTGAATATCAACAAATTGAAGAATTGGCAGAGCAATGGCTTGAGGCAGGGGTGAAACCGTTTATCCTCGCATTGGACCGGATCACAGATGTCCGGAACTTTGGTGCACTCGCACGAACCGCTGAATGCATGGGAATCCATGCCATTTTGATACCAACGAAAGGTTCGGCCTTAGTTACTGCCGATGCAGTGAAAGCTTCTTCAGGGGCATTAAATCGAATTGCAGTTTGTAAAACAGACCAATTTAAAAACACCCTATTTCATCTGCAGCAATTGGGAATACGAATAGCCGCAGTAACCGAAAAAACTAAAGTTGCCATTGAAGGAGCAAACCTTCGCGGTTCGATTGTGTTAGTTATGGGCTCAGAAGAAGATGGAATCACACAAGACATCTTAAATATGGCAGATCTTCGAGTAACCATTCCAATGGCAGGAACCACAAGTTCCTTAAACGTTGGGGTTGCGGCTGGAATTGCGATGTTTGAAAAAACTAGGCAAGAAAAAAATCGCTAATCAGCGCATTAATTTAGCGGCAAGTTGCGGTATTTCGCTCAGGCAAGAAATTTTATGCTCATACTTGGATTTATCATGAGGCTTCTCTTGATACCAAATAGCCTGCATGCCTGCCTTTAACGCACCAGCAACGTCTGCCCGGTAATCATCCCCAATCATTAAACTTGCTTTAGCCGTGGCATTTGCTCGAGCCAAGGCATGCTTGAAAATTTGAGGATTAGGTTTGTTGACACCAAGTTCCTCGCTACATAAGATCACATCAAATTGATGGTGGATTCCCGCATGCTTTAATTTTACGTGCTGCACTTCTAAGAACCCATTGGTAATTATATGCAGGGTGAAGCCCATTTCTTTGAGGTCTTCGAGTACCTCTGCTGCAAATGGGACTAAGGCTGTTTGTTTCGGAGACAATTCAACGTAGCCGTCTCCAAACTGTTTTATTAAAACTTCATCCGTGATTTGGAATTTTTTCAAGGCTGCTCTAAAGCGTTCATAGCGCAGGGATTCCTTCGTGATCTTACCATGGGAATACGCATGCCAAAGGGCTTTGTTTTTATTGTGATAGACCTTATGAAACAATTCAAAGGTGGGGATTTGATTGCTTAGATTGAGTGCATCAAAAAGTAAACGCAAGGCGCGTTCGGAATTTTTATCAAAATCCCAAAGGGTACGATCTAAATCAAAAAAAATATGCTTACCCGAATAGGCCATACCACAACAGGTTTAACAGCACGGAGTTCATACCTATCCAAAGCAGCATCAACGGGAAGGTATATTTATTCTCGCTGTAGAACTTTGCACAGACCATGGATCCTACCGGTACAGAGAGTAATAAGGGTGCAAGCAATGTAATGCCTAGTATTCCAAAGGATTGTTTTATTTTAACTACCCATTTATTCGCACGCGTAAATTTTCTTTTGGGTTTACTATTTCCTTTCAAGGCCTTCAATTCCTGACGCTTTTTTTGAAACGCAATGACGCGTTCGCTGGCAAAGTAAAAAACAAAGGCGCTAAACGAACCGCCCAAGGCAGAGGAAATGGTGATTTCCCAAAACGGAATTCCCATTTTTGCGCCGGGTATTCCTGAGATTAAAAACTTAAATGTTGCCAGTACAAAGGTACTTCCGAGGATATGCCAATCCATGTTAAACTTTTTCTCCGAAAGCGAGGTCTCCCGCATCTCCAAGACCAGGAACGATATACGATTGTGCCGTTAATTCTTTATCAATCACCGCCACATAAATCTCTGTGTTACTCGGAAAGTGCTTCGATACTCGATCGAGTGCCTCTTTGGTGGCGATCCCGGCTGCGATGTATATTTTTTGGGGGATTCCTTGTTGCTTGAGTGCATCAAAAACCGCATTCATTGAGTTTCCCGTAGCTAACATGGGATCCGAAATAATCCAAATCCGATTATCTAACACGGGGGCCGCAAGATATTCTACATAAATCTCAAAATCTTCAGGGGTACTGTGTTTTCGGTAGGCAGAAACATAAGCACTTTCAGCGCGGTCGAAATACCGCAAAAACCCACTGTGCATGGCTAATCCGGCACGGAGAATAGTTATTAATACCGGTTGTTCCTCCAAGACTCTACTCGGCGCAATGCCTAAAGGGGTTTGAATATCAACAGCTTTATATTTGAGTTTCCTTGAAATCTCATAGGCCATGATCTCCGCAATACGCTCCAAATTGGACCTAAAGCGCATCGGGTCTTTTTGAATGTCGACGTCTCTTAATTCGGCTAAGTAATTGCCAATAATTGAATCTGAATCGGATAAATTATGAACCATTGTTGATTTTTTACGAAAGTACCAAATTAATGGGCAAACAGCTGTTAAAATATGCTATCCAAGTTCTTTTTTTAAGGTTTCCTCATCGAGTTGTTTATCCCAACGTGCAACAACAATCGTCGCTACCGCATTCCCGATAAAATTGGTTAAGGCACGGCATTCAGACATAAACTTATCAACGCCTAAAATCAAGGCAATCCCTTGAACGGGGAATCCTTTCACCACCGCGAGTGTCGCTGCAAGGGTAATAAAGCCCGCACCAGTAACTCCGGCCGAACCTTTGGAACTGAGCATCGCAATCAATAAAATGAGTATCTGTTGATTTAGGGTAAGTGGGAAATTACAAGCTTGTGCGATAAATAGTGCAGCTAAGGTCATGTAAATATTGGTGCCGTCCAGGTTAAACGAATACCCTGTTGGGACCACCAGCCCTACCACCTGTTTGGTACAACCAAGCTTCTCGAGTTTCTTCATTAGATTCGGCAAAGCAGACTCAGAAGAACTCGTTGCTAGTACCAAGAATAATTCATCTTTGATGTATCTTAACAGTTTGAAAATCGAAAATTTATTATACCACGCAACCGCTCCTAGGATCACAATCACAAAAATAATGGCGGTCAGGTAAAAGGTTGCTACAAGTCCGATTAAATTCCATAACACGGCAAGACCGTATTTACCTACCGTAAACGCCATAGCACCAAATGCACCTATGGGTGCTAACTTCATTAATATCTCAACGATTTTAAAAATTGGATGTGCTAATGCGTGTAAAAAATCAATCACCGGTTTGCTTTTGTCTTGGGTCATGGAAAGTCCAATTCCGAACATGATGGAGACAAACAAGACCTGCAAAATACTATCTCCAGTGAGGGAACTTAACAAGGATGTTGGTATGATATTTAAAATAAAACTCGTTAATGAATGTTCCTTTGAAGCATCCACATAATCCTTAATGGACTTCGGATCCAAGGAACTGGCGTCAATGTTCATTCCATGTCCGGGTTGCACTACGTTAGCTACAAGCATTCCAATGACTAAGGCCAAGGTAGAAAAGGTAAGAAAGTAGAGCATTGCTTTTCCGGTGACTCGACCTACCGTACTTAAATTATTCATGGACGCCAGACCGGTAGCTACGGTAACAAAAATAACCGGCGCGATAATCATTTTCACCAAGGCGATAAACCCATCACCTAAGATTTTAAGACCGATTGATTGATCTGGCCAAAAATTCCCCAGTACAATTCCGATTATAATCGCAAAAATCACTTGCACATACAACAAGCGATACCAAGGTTTTTTTTCAGTAAGAATTGGGGTTTCATTTATTTCCATTGCCGATGTTTAATGTATACAAAGAAACAAATCTTTCTGAGATTCAATTCAGAAAATCCAAGTTTCGAAGTTCCGCTCATGAAAAATAAAAATATCCGTACCTTGGACACATGGAAAATGGAGCGTTAAATCGGAAAACTTTACTACTCATCATTGTTGCATCTTTGGGTTATTTTGTAGACATCTATGACTTAGTACTTTTTGGAGTAGTGAAGGCCGATAGTCTATTAACGATTCTCCCACACGCAAGCGACCAAGTACGCGCCGCCACTGGAAAAATGCTTTTTAACTATCAAATGATTGGAATGTTCATAGGTGGCTTATTGTGGGGTGTTTTAGGGGATAAAAAGGGCCGGGTCAAGGTACTTTTCGGATCTATATTATTGTATTCGCTGGCCAATATTGCAAACGCCTTTGTAACGGATATTCCCAGCTACAGCATCATTCGGATCATTGCGGGGATTGGTCTTGCAGGTGAATTAGGGGCGGGAATCACCTTGGTTTCTGAACTGATGCCGAAGGAAACGCGAGGTTATGGAACGATGATAATTGTTTGTTTTGGAGCCTTAGGAGCTGTTTTTGCCACCCTAATCGGAGCGAAAGGAGAAGCGTTGGGCACCTTTTTAGGTGCGACCATTGGAATTACATTGCTTAATTGGCAAGTCGCATACCTCGTAGGCGGCATGCTAGGATTATTGTTGTTAATCATCAGAATGGGAAGTTTGGAATCCCGAATGTTTGAGCAAATGCATCAGGAAGGAACAACACGAGGAAATCTGAGACTGATTTTCGGAAATCGGAAAAATTTAATCAAGTACATTCAATGTATTTCTGTAGGCATTCCAATTTGGTTTGTGATAGGTTTATTAATAATGAACTCCAAAGATGATTTTGGACCCTTACTCGGAATAAAAACCATCAACAACGGGTTGGCAGTTATGTATGCCTACATTGGACTTTCAATAGGTGACTTAATTGCGGGGTTACTTAGTCAATGGTTAAAGAGTCGGAGGAAAGTGGTGATGATATTCTTACTGATGACATTAATTGTTACGAGCAGCTTTCTATTTGGCTCCAACAAAGTGAGTGAAGAAACCTATTACCTATATTGCTTTTTACTCGGAGCATCCACGGGATATTGGGCAATTTTTGTAACCATTGCTGCGGAACAATTTGGAACAAACATTCGATCTACTGCAGCCAATACCGTCCCTAATTTCGTGCGGGGAAGTGTCTTTTTAATTGTTTCGCTGTTTGTTATATTGACCTCTTTATTCCCGATTGGGGTTTCCGCCTTGATTGTTGGCTTACTCAGTGTGGCCAGCGCATTTTGGGGAATATATCACCTAAAAGAAACCTTTTCTAAGGATTTAAATTACCACGAAGAGTTTATTTGAAAAACCAGGTATACTAGGCATACCTGTGTTTGACTTTACGTTTTGCTCTCCGCATGCGACGGTTGTCCTTTTTCATAGCTTTCCGCATCGGTTTTGATTGATTTTTCAGATGCGTTTTGTACGATTTTTCTACCATACGTTTTCTGCGCTTTTCCTCTTTGTGGTGTTTTTTCCATTGAGATGCCCGAAGTCTTTCAAACGATCCCTTTGGTCCAGCCTTGCAGGCAACCAAAATTATCAAACAGACCATGACTAATTGTCGCCACGTGAAGTGAATTAATCGCATTATTACTACCTTTGACCTATGTTCAAACGATGGATTTTTATTTTAGTTACCTTACTGTCAGTGCTTTCCTGTGGAAAAAACAATCAGAATCCAGTACCCAACGTACCGGTAGATGTTACCATTGACTTTGGTTTTCCGAGTTACAGTGCGCTTCAAGGGGTAAGCGGATACACCTATGTGAATGGCGGTTCCAGAGGGATTATCGTTTACCGAAAATCCTTGAATGAATTTGTGGCATTCGATCGGCATTCGCCTGCAGACATTGAAGGCACCTGCGTTGAACCACTTTATCCTGATGCAAATAATTTTCTAGAATTAATTGATTCATGTAATAACGCCCGATTCTCCTTGTACGATGGTTCACCCATCAGTAATTCAGAATATGGACTACGGCAATACGCCACGCAATATAACGGATCAAACATCCTTCGCATTTTTAACTGATATGAACGAAATTAAGGTAACCATCATCGATCGAGAAGGCCAAGCCCATGAATTGGTAGGACCAACCGACATGAACATGAACATCATGGAATTGTGCAAAGCCTATGAATTGCCCGTATTGGGTGAATGTGGTGGAATGGCCATGTGCGCCACCTGTCAAGTGTATTTGGAATCTGAAACCGACTTACCTGAACAAAGCGATGCGGAATTAGACATGTTGGACCAGGCGTTCTATGTGAAGCCAAACAGCCGCTTGGGTTGTCAAATTCATCTAGATGATTCGATCGATGGAATCGTGTTGCGCTTAGCGCCAGAATCCACAAATTAGAACCTTAGCGCTTCGGGAATTATGCATACCGGTATCGGTTGCATTTTGTGTTGATTAGCGGCATTGAACCGGCGATAGATTGCTAATACCTCACGTTGACGTTCACTTAAATTCGCTTCGTTTCCTCTAAATTCCATGGCCCATTCAAGCTCTGGATACGATGCTCCCAATTGATCCTCATCTGTTCTATCTGAACCCCACAAGCCATCCGTTGGTTTAGCATTGGTTATTTCTTCCGACACCCCCAGATGCTTTGCCAAAGCCCATACTTCGGATTTAGTTAAATCCGCAATCGGACTTACATCTACTCCCCCATCGCCATACTTCGTGTAAAACCCTACGCCGAAATCTTCTACTTTATTTCCGGTTCCCGCAACCAAACAGGCATTGGCTTGCCCAATGGCGTACAGGGTAGTCATTCGCAATCTGGCGCGTGTATTGGCCATACTCAATTCGTGATTAGAAACCTCAGTGGGTAGTGACGAACGAAATGTTTCAAAACTATTCGTCAAATCAACTTCTAAGGAAGAAACATTGGTGAAATTCGCAGTTAGCCAAGCGATGTGTTGATGGGCACGTTTCAATTGATCGGGCTGCTGATGAATCGGCATGCTGACCAATATCGTCTTTAAACCCGTTTTCGCACACAAGGTTGAGGTCAAAGCAGAATCAACACCCCCAGAAATACCGATTACATAGCCTTCTTGCCTCGCTCCGTTACAATACGCAGCTAACCAATCACTAATGTAGGTGCTAAGATCCACCCTTAAAATAACAAAGAAACCTTTAAAATCAATTGATTCTGTCGTGCTTTTTGGTAGAAATACCTTCCTGAAGCATCACTAAAGGTGTAATTATCTTCGATGGCACGGAAATGTAGAGGGGTCAAGCCATAAAAGAATCCGAACTCGGGAACCAAGGAGGTAGATCCAATAAAATTCCATTCTGCACCCGCTGAGAAACCAACCGACCCTTTATAGAAAAATTGATCCCCAAAGGATTTTAAATTGGCATTTTCTTTGGCCGTAAAAGTAAGTCCATTTGCATCGGCACCCACATCAAACCCACGGTCGTTGATACGTTGCGATACCATAAAGGAATTTCTAATTCCAAACTTGGCAAAAATCTTCCAATCGCCGATAGGGTCCATCCGAAACAACATCATGAAAGGAACGGCTACCCCAACGGTGCTATATTGACGATCCGTTAATAAATAAGAAGTCCCACCTTGCTCATCTTGATGCAAGATATTTGCACCCGCATATCGGTAATACACGGAATCTGCGGCTTCATAATTCAACTTAGTAAATTCAAATTCAAAGCCCGTAGATATCCCCAAGTTCGGTGCGTTCTTAAAACTCGTATTAAAAATCATCCCAACCGATAAATCATGATTAAAGGGAGATGCTTTGAAATATGAATCTGTTGGTTTTACCATATTAATTCCAAAATTTCCCGTCATACCTGCTTGCAATCTGCGAGGAGCTGAATCTTGGGCAAATGTTGAATTAGCTCCCAAGCTCAACATCAAGCTTA
>Ga0315907_10002250_pt1 | contig 24691 bp, 17 predicted proteins | sample LakEriMetagenome_3_FD_203525 | JGI IMG/M metagenome (GOLD analysis project Ga0315907, IMG submission 203525) | Freshwater fungal communities from buoy surface, Lake Erie, Ohio, United States - Buoy 12 MA123 | ecosystem: Environmental > Aquatic > Freshwater > Lake > Lake biofilm | place: USA...
AAGAAATATCAAGCTGCAATGGAGAAATTCGATGCTGCTAGAAAACTGATCACAACCGAAGCTATTGCAAAACAAAAATACGACGAGGCTAAAGCTGCCTTTGATGCTGAGCAAGCAGCAGCAGGACTCGAAGCAAAATATCAAAAACTTCTGAGTGATGGAGATGTGGCTATCAAGGCTAAGAAATGGGAAGATGCAAAAAAGCTTTTCACTGATGCCAAGAACATGAAGCCCGCCGAGCGATTGCCAAAAGACAAGCTCGATGAAATCTATAATCTGATGAAGAATGAAGGAGCAATGAAGGAATATGAGGCCATCATCGCTCAAGCAGATACTAAATTCAATTCAAAGGATTACGCCATTGCAATTGAAAAGTATACTGAAGCATCGAAGCTAATGCCTAACATCATGTACCCCAAAGAGCAAATCAATAAAGCTCAAAAGGAACTGGATGCAATGCTCGCAAATGCCGCATTGGAAGCAAATTACAACAGACTTTTGACAGAAGGTGATGCAGCCATAAAAGTACAGAACTGGGAAGAGGCAAAGAAAAAATTCCAAGATGCTAAAGCCTTAAAACCAAACGAACAACTTCCAAAAGATAAGCTTGAAGAAATCGCTGAACTTCAAAAAAATGCAGGAAAACAAGCGCAATTCGATGCCATAGTTGCAATCGCAGATACTAAATTCAACGCTAAGGATTATCAAATAGCAATAGACAAATACAAAGAGGCTTCTGCTGTTCTGCCAAACAATCCATATCCAAAAGATCAGATTGCGAAAGCTCAAGCGGCGATAGACGCATTGAGTGCTGCGAACTCCGCATTAGAAGCTAGCTATCAAAAAGCAATCAAAGATGGAGACCTTGCTATCAAGGATAAAAAGTGGGATGACGCCATAGCAAAATTCAATGAAGCAAAAGGCTTAAAACCATCTGAAAAACTTCCACAACAAAAGTTGAGTGAAATCACAGAGTTGATGAAGAACGCCGCGAAACAGGCGGAGTATGATGCTGCTATCGCTGATGCTGATGCCAAATTCAATGCGAATGATTATAAAAATGCCATTGAAAAATATAAGCAAGCCTCAAACATTATCCCAAGTATAGCATATCCGAAAGATCAGATTGGAAAGGCTCAAGCAGCTATCGATCTCGCACTTTCAGAAGATGCAAAAAAGAAGGCTTTGGAGCAACGATATAGTGACCTTGTTAAGGTAGGAACCAAAAATATTTCTGAAAAGAAATACGATTCTGCATTAAATAATTTCAAAGATGCCCAAGAATTAAAACCTGAGGAGCAACTTCCAAAGGATAAAATCAAAGAAATTGAAGAGCTTCTTGCTGAGATCGAAAGAAACAAACAAAAAGCTGATCAAGATGCATTGGCAAACAAAGAGAAAGAAGAGCGCGAAAGACAATTCAATACTTTGATTCAAGAAGCTGACAAACTCTATGCAGAGAAAAATTGGCTAGATTCTAAAGCAAAGTATGAAGAAGCCCTTGTGGTTAAGGATGCTCAATATCCTCGCGCTCGTATTGCTTCAATCGAAGAAATCCTGGCTCAAGAAGCGAAGTCTAAAGACGATCTCGCAGAAGCTAACCGACTGAAAGAGGAGGAACGTAAACGTCAAGAAGAAGAACAACGTCTTGCGCGCGAAGAACAGGAAAGATTAGCAGAAGAAGCTAGACTGCGCCGTATGGAAGATGAAGAGGCTCGCAGAAAAGCGCAAGAAGAAGAATTGGCGAGAAACGCTGCAAATAACAAATCTGGATTCAGAAACGGAGCCAACCGTGATAAGGAAGATGAAGTTGAGGCTTATTATCGTGAAGCGCGCGCGCTAGAAGATTCAGCGAAATATGCGCAAATGAGAGATCGTGCAGAGAACAATCAAAACTTCATTGATAGCCGCAATAAACGCTCGGAAGACCGTATTGGAGCACAACGTGAAAAGATTGACGCGAAAAAAGAAGGTCAGATCAACATGAATAGCAAAGGCAACTCATACATATCGATGAGTACTGCAGAAGCTGAAAAGAAAAAAGAAGAAGATTCTAAAAACAAGAACGACTATATCGACCGTTCTGAAAACAGAATTGAGCGTTCAAAAGAAGTGGCTTCACAACAAAAAGAAGCACAAGAAGGAATTGTTCAAAACGATCGAAATAGGCAAAAACTTGTTTCAGAAATAGAGGATAAAGAAAAGACTTACGCAGACAATACTGCTACTTACGAAAGTCGCAGCGGTGCTTTGCGCACAGATGCTACTATGGAAGCAGACCGCCAGAAAGAAAATCAAACGAATATGGCTTTCGCTGGTGAGAATGTGAGAAAAGAAAATGAAACCGAAGCTACAGAGAAAAAAGAAGAAGCATCTTCTAAAATGAACGATCTGCAGTCTGCTGCAAACGTTCGTCTTGAAACCACTACTTCAAAAATTCAGAGACAAAAAGAAAGCTCTGAAGATTTGAGCAACTCCGACCGCAACAAAACAGACGATGCCATGATGGCTATCAGCGAAAAGAAGCAGCAATCAGAAATGCTTCAGATTCAAAAAGAAAATCAAGCTGCTGAAAATCGTTATGAAAAGAGAAAGGAAATGTTTGATGTGAATACTGGTAGCGATAAAACCAACTCACCTACCCCTGGAGCAGAGAATATTCCTGAAGGGGTTACGGAGAAATCTTACAAGTTGAACAATCAAATCATAACTGAACGTACCGTGAAACAAAACGGTAAGGTGAATACTTACTTGAAGTCCGTTTCAAAAACAGGTATCTACTATTTCAAAAATGGTAAACCAATTACCAAGCAAATGTGGATTCAGGAAACTTTGGAGAAAACAGATAACGGATGAAAAAAAGAGTGATGATCATCAATGGTCCAAATCTCAACCTCATAGGAAAGAGAGAGAAGGATATATATGGTGATCAAGATTTCATAACATTCTTTACTGCGCTCAAACAAAACTTTGAAGAAGTTCAGTTAGAGTATTTTCAAAGTAATGTTGAAGGAGAGTTGATCAATAAACTCCATGAAGTGGGTTTCTCTTTTGATGGAATTATCTTTAATCCTGGAGGCTATTCTCACACAAGCGTGGCACTTAGAGATGCCATATTGGGAATTAAAACACCTGTAATTGAAGTACACATTTCAAATCTTCATGCGAGAGAAGAATTTAGACACCAATCATTAACTGCCTTTGGCAGTATTGGGGTCATCAGCGGATTTGGGTTATGGTCTTATGAAATGGCCTTGCAGTTTATGCTAGACAATTTCTGAAGCTAGGCTTTGCCAAATTCTTTCATGCCGCTTTCAATAACTCGAATGAGTAGTTCAGCATCTTTATCAGAAAGTTGTTTGCCTACTCTAATTTTTGTTCCAGAATGGCTAAAACCAACCTTCTCTCCTCCTATTATCCAAAAGCTATCATCTAGAAATGCTAGGAAATTGCCTGGGTTTCTTTTGATGAGTCCTAGTTTGAAAATGCTACCAATTAAAAAGGTTTCTGGCAATGCTCTCTTCCAATAGGCATTCATAATTTCAAGTTTGCCTTTTGAAATACGAATAATCTCTCGGCCACCTTTTCGCCACATGTACACCTTGATTATTTTCACAAAAAAATAAGCCCAAAGAGATGAGGCTATCACGAAAAAAACGCGGTCGCTCATGATGGTTGTTTCAATAGCGTATTTGATAAATACTACACCACAAAAAGTCCATGCCAATAACCAACCCACAAGCAATGCTTCTTGCCAGCGCTCTATTTGTTGAGATATCGTAACAACGATGTCTTCTTTTGATCTGACAACTGTAATTCTTTTTCCTATAAACTTAGGAGCACTTGTTCCGCTCATACTATTTCTAAAACTGAATTATATAATGCCTCATATTGAGGAAGAATTTTTTCAATACTGAATTCGATTGCTCTTTCACGAGCCTTCAGTTTAAACTTAACCAAACGTGTTTCATCGCTAAGTAGATACTTCGCATTCTTTGCCATATCCTCGACGTCACCTACATGACTCATCATGCCTGTCACGCCATGTCTATTCACCTCCGGTAAGCCGCCAGTATTTGTGGAAATAACAGGCACCTCACAAGCCATTGCTTCCAGTGCTGCAAGACCGAAGCTTTCTGATTCTGAAGGAAGCAAGAAAAGATCGGCAACTGAAAGTGCTTCAGTAGGATTCTTCACACTTCCTAGGAATATAACATCGTCGCAAATTTTTAACTCTCGGCAAAGTGCTTCAGCCTTGGTTCTATCAGGACCATCTCCCACAAACAATAGCTTGGCTGGCATCTCCGCGCGCACGCGCGCGAATATCTCCACTACATCAAGCACTCGTTTTACTGGTCTGAAATTGGAAATGTGCACTAGGATTTTCTCACCATTTGGAGCATACTCCTTTCTTGTTTCTTCCTTATTCGGAAAGTCAAGCTTTTCAATATTTATAAAGTTTGGAATCACTTCAATCTCTCTATTGATTCCAAAGAGCTTATATGTATCTAATCGAAGGCTTTGCGAAACAGCCGTAACTGCATCACTTTTATTGATTGCAAACGAAATGACTGGTTCGAAGGAAGCATCTTTACCTAAAAGTGTAATATCAGTTCCATGAAGGGTAGTGATAACTGGCAGATTAATTCCTTCGTCAGCTAATACCTGCTTTGCTGTAATAGCTGCTGAAGCATGCGGAATAGCGTAGTGCACGTGCAGAAGGTCTAACTTCTCATACTTCACGACATCAACCATTTTACTCGCTAAAACGAGTTCATAAGGAGGATACAAGAACAATGGGTAGTCGCTCACGTTTACTTCGTGATAGCGAATATTTTTCTTCATTGCGCCTAATCGAACCGGTTGGCTATATGTGATGAAATGAATCTCGTGACCTTTATCTGCAAGGGCCTTTCCTAGCTCAGTAGCTACTACTCCACTTCCACCGTAGGTGGGATATCCTACTATTCCAATTTTTAATTTCTGCGCCATGAACTATAAATAGGCAACGAAGGTCGGAAGTTCACGGCTAGAATAAAAGAAAACAATTACTAATTCTACTTAGCGTATCCCAAGACACGATAAACCTCAGACTGAATGCGGGTTCTGATATCAAGCTGTAGCAATTTCTTATTCTCAGCATCAGGATTTACACGATTGCTCAGGAAAATGTACACGATACCCGTTTCAGGGTCAGCCCAACACATTGTTCCAGTAAATCCGGTATGACCGAAGCTATCAGATGACGCCTGAGCGCAAGATGAACCAGTGCCTTTTGAAAAGGCTGGTTTGTCAAAACCAAGTCCTCTTCTATTACCAGCAAAATGACGAGTATTAAAAAGACGAATTGTCTCGTTAGAGATATACGTCTTGTCACCATACACACCATTATTCATTAACATCTGCATGATTGCTGCGAGGTCTTGCGCATTTGAGAATAAACCTGCGTGGCCTGCCACTCCACCTAGCATCGCTGCACCTTGATCGTGCACATAGCCAGTAATATGCTGATCTCTGAATACTTTATCGTTCTCCGTTGGCGCAATCACTTTTTTATCCATTCTTTCCAAAGGCTTATAACCGATAGTGTGAAGCCCCATTGGCTTGTAAAAATGATTCGTGACATATTGATCCAAAGGTTGATTCGAAATTTTTTCTACTAATTCCTGAGTAAAATAAAAAGCCAAGTCACTGTACTTGTAACTCTTGTCTGCACTAATTGGAGTTTCGAGCACTTGTTTCATCATCTCCGACTTGTAATCATCCTTGATATAGATTCCATCTGCAACCTGATTACTGAAGCCTCTTTCTGGAGCTGTCTTATAAATCGAAGGATCCAAGACTCCATCAGACATCGTCTTGGTGTAGAAAGGAATCCATGCAGTGAATCCAGCTGTGTGAGCTAACATTTCTTTAATCACCACTTTTGAATAGACATTGTCTTGTGGTATATCGAGGTAGTCACCCAAGGTTTTATTGACGTCCAACTTTTTCTCATCAACCAATTTCATGGCAGCGAGCGTTCCGCTCGCCACTTTGGTTATCGAAGCTAAATCGTAAACAGTGTTTTGATCAACTGCTTGACTGTTGTTCCAATCAAGCGATCCAAAAGCTTTATCATAAACTACCCATCCATCTTTTGCCACTAGTACACGACATCCAGGATATGCTCCTTGCATCACACCGTTCCAAGCGATAGAATCTACTTTACTAAATGAATTACTATTGATTGCCACTTTAAACGATGCTTCATCACTCATCATATCTTCTTCATAATCCGCAGCTGGCGCTCCTTTCACGTCTGTTCTCTCTTCAACATTTACTAATGTTTGAGAGATCAGATCTAGGTTAACCCATCTGAGAATTCCACCTCCATCTACTTTACAGCCATCCTTGCAAACAAAATCTGCGGTAGCTGTAACAGGCAACGCTCCTGATGCATCAGTAGCGCCTACAATTAATTCTGCACATGCCTTTCTTGTGAGTTCGTCATCTTGGTAAGCGACTACGACTCCCTCGATATTGCTTAAATCACGAAGTGTCGACAATGAATATGGATTTGCTAATACAGCCAACACCACTGTTGTTTTTTCACCAACACTATTTAAAATTCTAGCCGATTCATTGGTTACACCAAAGTTCTTAGAGGCTTTGTTGCTCGTGCCCACCATATCTGCAATCACTAGATCATACTCACTCAACTTGTCATACCAAGCCATTGCTGATTTGTATTCAGGATTTTTTTCCATCATGAATACATCGACAGGTAAGTACTTAGAAATCGCTGCAGTGAAAGCTGTTGGAGCAGCTGCACCGATTTCAACTACTGCTACTTTTTTGTACTCTCTAAAATTGATTGGTAAAGTTTCTTTTTCATTGCGAATTACAGTCAAACTCTGCTCTACCAATTTCGCTTGAAGATTTTTTGCAGATGCAGAATTCAAATCCTCCACCAGCCCTTTCGTTTTTATTTGAGTAAAATTTGAAAGTCCAACCCACTCCTTGGTGCGTAAGATTCTAAGGCAACGATCATTAATTTCAGCTTCTGTTAATTCACCGCTCGCAATTGCATCTTTTATCTTTTGAATTGCGAGTGGAATATCCGCGGAGAAAAGTAACACATCATTACCAGCTTTGATTGCTTGTAAATCCATGTCCCCAGGTTTCCAAAATTTCGCTACGCCTTGCATATTTAGTGCATCAGTAAATACCAATCCATCAAAGCCCATTTCTTTGCGAAGCAAGCCATCAATTATTTTCGGCGACAGTGTTGATGGAAGATTTCGAGTGGTATCCAGAGCAGGAACGAATAAGTGTGCAATCATGCTTCCTCCAAGTCCTTGAGCTATTAGTGCTCTGTATGGATATAATTCTAAACTATCCAAGCGTTCTTTTGAATATGGAATAACAGGAAGATCCTTGTGGCTATCTGCATCCGTATCACCATGACCAGGAAAGTGTTTTGCAACAGCTAAAACATGATTGTCCTGCAAACCTTTCATATACATCAATCCGCGTCGCGTTACTAGTTCTCTATCCTCTCCAAATGATCTATTTGAAATCACAGGATTCTTCGGATTATTATTGATATCAAGCACCGGTGAGAATGAAACATGTACTCCAAGACGCTTTAATTGACGAGCCATTTCGACCCCAAATTCGTAGGTGAGTTCATCACCTTCAGAAGCACCTAGGGTCATTTGTCTTGGGTAAGCAATGGTTGAATCTAATCGCATTCCTAACCCCCACTCTGCATCCATAGAAATTAGAAGTGGAATATTAGATTCTGCTTGAAACTTATTAGTAAGATTGGCCTGACGAACTGGGCTTCCTTGAAAGAATATGATACCACCGATACCGTAATTCTTTACAAGTGAAGTAATTTTTGATGCATTGTAATCGCGGTGCTTTGGATCACTCCAAGCTGCTACCATGAAAAGCTGACCAATCTTTTGGTCCAAACTCATCGATTGAAAGATGGAGTCTGCCCATGGTGTAGGTGTCTCTAGAAAGCACGGCTGTTGAGCCTTTGCGCCCCTGAATGCCAAGACTAAGAAGAATGAAAGGATGATGTGAATTCTCATGATACACCTAAATTTTATGCTTCTTACAAAACAAGGTAAAATACAACAACTATTGCACCACGCTTATTGTGGTTTAGCAACAGTTATATGTGCAAATCATGAAATATGTTCAAATGAGCCTATTTTTTTCATCACTTGGCTCATCACAAACTGGAATTGTTCCTCGATAGTGAGGTGTGTATTATCAATAACAACCGCGTCATCAGCTCTTTTTAGAGGATCATTCGCTCGCGTTGTATCATATTCATCGCGGCTGTTTACATTATTCAAAACCTCTTCAAGTGTTGTCTCAACACCCATTGATTTTAACTCTTCATAACGGCGCTGAGCACGAACCTTGCTATCAGCAGTCATAAAGAATTTGAGTTCTGCATTTGGTAGAACTACTGTACCGATATCTCTTCCGTCCATCACCACACCGCCAGACTCGGCCATGCGCTTCTGAAGCTTCACCAACTTTACTCTAACTGCTTTAACATCCGAAATTTTCGAAACGTGATTGCTCACTTGCAATGAACGAATTTCTCTCTCAACATTTTGTCCATTTAAGAATGTCTCAATGAAGCCTAGATCGAAGTTGTATTTAAAATTGATTAGAACAAGATCCAAGGCTTTTTCTAATCCCGCCGTATCCACAGTTCCATTTGCATGGATGAACCCATGCTGTAAAGCGTACAACGCCATTGCTCTATACATTGCACCGGTGTCTATGTAGACATAGTTCAACTCCTTTGCAACTGCTTTAGCTATTGTACTCTTCCCACAAGAAGAATACCCATCTATTGCGATATTGATTTTTTGCTTCACGGCTTATACACTTTTGGATAGCTGCGAAAATACACACTATCATTGGAATTTTACGACTTTAAAGTTAAGAATACTTCTGCAAGCATACATCTAGCGCTTCCTCCCCCATATTTCTCGATGGTCTCGATATCTGCAACCACCAACTGACCATGACTTTTCAACAAATCTAGTTGTGCGCTTGAGAATGCATCAAAAGCACTTTTGGACATTATGATCAAAGGCTGGCCTTCCTTGTTTTTAAGCTCTAAAATATTTCCAGCAAACCTAGCAGCTTGTTCTTCTGATATGGTTATGACTTGTCGATCATTAGAAAGTTGGTCTATCACCATTAGGCGATCGCTAGCATTATCGATGGCCTCAGCGCACACCACAGCCCACTTAGACCCAATAGACATCATCACATTGGTATGATAAATTGGAAGACGTTGGCTATTTACTGTTTGAAAGGATTCGAATGAAATAGTTCTATAGCCGCTATTCAGAGCCCATCGAGAAAGTACTTCTTGGTTGCTCCTTTGCGAAATTGACATATATGCTATCTTGTTCTGATGATCCAAAACAAGACTTCCCGTGCCCTCCAAAAACTTATGTTCCTCTTCAAAGTACGACAAATCAAGGACCTGAAGCTCACTTTGACAAACCTCCTTGAGCATTGGTATCAATGGGATTTGCTTCTCTAATCTACGATTAGCAGCGAACATGGGATAAATGATCACACGACCTTTTTGATCTGTGGAAATCCAGTTATTAGGAAAAATACTATCAGGTGTATCGTGCTGACCAAGGTCATTCTGAATCAAGACATTGACTCCATTTGCAGTCAAAAGTGTCACAAACCTGTCAAACTCACCAGAGGCTTTCCCTCTCACTTCCTCAGTATTGACAAGGCTTACAGCAGATTGATAGTAGTTATTCACGCTGGTCTGCTCATTCATCCTGAAAAAAAATGGGCGAACCATCAAAACCGTATTTGTACTTTGGTCCTTCATTAGTATGCAAATTTGGGTGATTTTACCGTTTTTGCTGCACTAATGATGAAATCACTAACTAATTGAATCTTGATTTACAGAATCCTCTCCCTCATATCTTGCTTTGCCATTCTCACTTCGTGCGGAGATAACCGCTTCTTTTCAAGCGAATCTGAAGGCTCGATCGTTTACGATGTCTCTTTCCCTTATGAGCAAAATAGCCTTTTGCTTGAGCTTTATCCTAAAGAGATGCTGTTTGAATTTAATAATGATTTCTTGCGTTGCTCTCTAAAGTCAACATGGGGTGTTATTACAACTGATCTCTTGATCAACAAAGACCAAAAGACCTACGAACAGTTTTTCAAATCCTTTGGAGATAAGTACTCACTGGCGCTCAAGTCGGATAATATGAAAGACCTCTTCGGTTTAACGCCTGAGGCAACAATCACCCCTACGGATGACACTTTGACTATTGCCGGCTACTTATGCCACAAAAGTCTTGCAGTATTCCCTGGTGACACTTTACCACCAATAGAACTCTATTTTACAAAAGAACTAGACATCACTAGAGATAATTGGTGGAATAAATACTACCAAATTGATGGTTTTCTTCTGGGCTATGAAGTAGAGCAATATGGAAAACGAATGAAACTCCGCGCACGTGAGGTCACGTTCCAGCCAATTGCCCCAGATCGTTTCGTAGCGCCTGAAGGCTATACAGCTCTGAACGCTTTAGACATGGATAAGCAAATCAAAAAAGTAGTAGAAGAGTTTATGGTTTCGAAGTAGATTCCAACTCACCAATTGGCTCAACATTTTCTAACTCCAACTCGAGTTCATAATTCTTTGACTTGATATCATCAGCTGATATTTTTTCCATTATAAAAGAAATCCCATTCAATCGACCCTTCAGAGTTGTTTTTGCTGCAATAGTATACGTCTTGGACTCACTTGATTCAACCGTCACACCTTTTTGAAAAACTTCCACTTGCAGATCATATTTCATTGGAAATTCATTCAAATTTTTAACTTGAAGCGTGAGCATTTGAGGTGAGTTCTTTTTATACCATTTCTGCTTTACCCATCGAACCGAAAACTCCAGTCCTTCTTGCTCCTTCACCTTTTCATACTGAGAAAATGCTACTAGGTTAACTATTAATAGTAGACTCAACAACATCAATATCTTTTTCATCATTTCAAATTTTCACAAAGATGAATTAAAAATCTTTTGAAACAAATACAACTACACTACGTAAGAGCCATCGAATAAGGTTTTGAATGCAATTAGGCGAACTTGAGTAGAGAACTTGCGAGCCTAATTGCATTTTTTTTTGAACCAATCCGAAAGTCTCAGGTACGGGGTTGCAAATTCCAAAAGATGCAACAATCCAATTGGCTCAAATGGCTCAGTAGCGATGCCCGCCACTTTCAAATTTTATCTCAATTCACATTTCTCATTTATGGAATTCTATTTCTTGGATGGGATCAAGATTGGTTGAACTATACTGCAGCTTTCACTGGCACCGTTGGTATTCAATCGATATTTATCAAAACGGGATTTGCTCAAAACCATAGTTACAAGAGTGCGATCATTACTGCCCTTGGATTATGTCTACTCCTTAAAACTAACTCTCCTATCATTTTCTTCTGCGCCGGAGCAATTGCAATCGCTCAAAAATTTGCCATTAGAATAAATGGGAAACATTTATGGAATCCAGCAAACTTTGGGATAATCATCGCCATTATTCTCTCTGGAAATGCTTGGGTTTCTCCCGGACAATGGGGCAATCAAGCAGTATTTGTGCTAGTAAGTTCTGTTGCGGCATGGAACATCCTATCCCGCATTGGAAGAATGGATACCGGAATAATATTTCTCCTCTCTCTTAGCATTTTCGAGTATTTCCGAACTGTAGTATTTCTTGAATGGGGACACGAGGTATGGCTACACAAAATGACGAGTGGTTCTATTCTCCTATTCTCATTCTTCATGATTACTGATCCAATGTCCACTCCCCTAAACAAAAAGGCTCGCATTATTTGGACGGTCTCTGTTGCATTTCTCTCTTTCTACCTCACAAATTTCTTCTTTATTAATGCCTCTGTGCAATGGGTATTGTTTGCACTTACCCCATTCACCCCGCTGATAGACAAACTAGCGAAAGCGAGTCAATTCAATTGGCAAAATTCAATTCAACCTTTATTTAACTTAAAAAAACAAACCAATGAAAGCACTAACTAGAAAATTGCTCGCACTGAGCATGGCTATGCTGATTATCGTGCAGTCCTCCTATGGCTTCTGTGGCTTTTATGTTGCAAAAGCAGACACCACCATTTTCAACAACAAAAGTGAAGTAATACTTGTACGCGACGGCAAACACACTGTAATCACTATGAGTAATGACTTCAAAGGCGACGTGAAAGATTTTGCCATGGTTGTCCCCGTGCCTGTCGTATTAAAAGAATCTGATATTAAAGTAGTAGATAGAAAAGTATTTGAAGCGCTTGATGCTTATTCTGCTCCGCGACTAGTAGAATATTACGATCAAAATCCTTGTCAACCAGAATATGCATTTGATGAGATATATGCTACGTCAACTTCAGTCAGCACAAATTCGATGGTCATGAAATCAGAATCAATAAGAGAAAAAGATTTTGGCGTAAAAATCGAAGCTCGCTACAAAGTAGGAGAATACGATATACTCCTTTTATCAGCAAAGGAAAGCACGGGGCTTAAAGATTGGCTTATACTCAGCGGCTATAAAATACCTGCAACTGCCGATGAGGTGCTCGCTCCTTATATAAAAAGCAATATGAAATTTTTTGTAGTCAAAGTGAATGCTGAAACAATAGCAAAAGGAAAATTCGAATACCTCAGCCCACTTCAAATCAGTTTTGACCATGACAAATTCATGCTTCCTATAAGACTAGGCATGGCTAATAGCACTGGCAGTCAAGACATGATTGTGTATGCTTTTACAAGAACAGGCCGCGTAGAATGCACCAATTACAGAACAGTAAAAATGCCTACCGATCGTCATATACCTCTATTTGTGAAAAATGAGTTTGGTGATTTTTATAAGAATCTATTTCAAAAAACTTGGAAGACAGAAAATCGAAATGCGGTATTCCTAGAGTATGCTTGGGATGTCACTCCAAACTGGGGAATGAAGTGCGATCCATGTGTAGGACCTCCTCCAATGCAACAAGAATTTGCAGACGCTGGAGTTTGGTGGGCAAATACTGGAGGCCAAACTTTCTTCACCCGAATGCACGTTCGGTATGAAAAAAGTAAGTTCCCAAGCGACCTCACTTTTCAAGTCACTCCGAACAATGAAAACTACCAAGCACGATATGTACTAACAATTCCTGCCACTGGAGAGTTTGAGTGTGAAGAAGGACAACAATATCTGCTCGACCTCAGAGATAAAAGAAAACTAGAGTTAGATGAATATGCCGCTCTGACTGGGAAAATCAGCCCTAAGGGACAAAAGTATTTATCAGAATATCAAGGAAAAATACTACCAGCTAAGAAAAACGAAGCTCCTATTTTCATGAAAGAATTTTTCAAAAATAATGGACCTCGTAAACTACTCCTTGCTCTATCCGCATTAATGGCTATGATCATATTTTTTAGATTTTCAAAACCAAAGATTGAAACAAAAGTTGTATAAAAAAAGGGGCGATAACTCGCCCCTTTTTTCATTATTTTTTTGAAAGAAATTAAGATTTCTTATCGCCTGTTTTATCAGCCATCAAAGTACTCATTCCCATCATTTGTGTCATGGTCTTTTGCATTCCCTCTGCACTTCCGTCTAAGAAAATGACGTTGCCTTTACCGTACTCTGCAAAATTCTTGATTGCCTCGGTCCACATGGAGAACATTATCATTGATGTATCAAGATTTGCTTGTTGCATTTCTCGTGCTGCATTGTTCATACCCTTTGCTACCTCTTCTCTGAAAAGAGCCACACCTTGACCTCTTAATTGCGCCGCTTCACGTTCTGCCTCAGCCGCGATTTTAATTGCATTACCATCCGCTTCCGCAGCTTTGGTTTTAGTGATTAAAAGCGCTTGACCTTCATTTTCAGCGGCCGCTTTCAAGTTGTTTGAAGCTACTACTTGGCTCATTGAGCGCATGATTGCTTCATCAAATGTGATGTCATTGATTTGCAAATCTTGAAGATGATAACCCCATTCTTCAAGATGCACGTCGATTTGATCTTTAACGTGCTCTACAATTTCACGACGCAATGAAAGTACTTCTGCTTGTTTTTTCGTAGCTACGAATGAACGAATAGATCCCTCAATGGTGCGTATCAACGCTTGCATTAAATTCTTTTCATCTATGAATTTAAAAGCTACTTTTTTCACTGTCTCTTCTTCTGCATCGATAACAGAGAACAGCAACATTGACTTGAAATAAACATTTGCTTGGTCAATAGTTACTGCTTGGAATTCCAATTCGACAGATCTATTTTGAGTTGAAATTCTTCTAAAAATCTGTTCGATAAAGGGAATGGTAAGCGTCAAACCTGGTCGCAAAATGCGGCGGTACTTTCCGAAAACAGTTACTACAGCAATGGTTCCTTGCTGAACGGTTCTGAAGGATTTAAAGAGTAAAAAAATCAGGAGTAAAATGAAAATTAAATTACCTGATACAATGGTGTCGATATCAATCATAGTATAAAATATTTCAACGAAGATACTATATCATAGAAACTTCGAGTATTGAAATTACTATTAGTTAATAAAAAAAGCCACCAGTATAGGTGGCTTTTTTATTATTCAATCTCTACTTCTTAGTAATAAATATTGCGGCGAACTTTTGCCACATACTTTGCAAGTCTAATCACTTGCTTTGTATAGCCAAATTCGTTGTCATACCATACATAAAGAACGATACCCTTTCCGTCAGCGCTAACGATGGTAGCTTCTGAGTCGAATACAGAGCAACATTCATTTCCGATGATATCACTTGACACCAACTCTTCGCTGATGCTATAGTAGATTTGGTTTACCAAATCACCATCCAACGCTTGCTTTCTGATGATGGCATTTACTTCCTCTTTCGTGGTCGGCTTATTCACATACGCATGAATAATCGCTAAAGATCCATTCGGGGTAGGTACACGAACAGCGTTCGCTGTTAGTTTATTCGCAAGCTCTGGAATTACTTTCGTTACCGCTTTACCTGCGCCCGTCTCTGTGATAACCATGTTTACAGCAGCACTTCTTCCGCGGCGGCTCTTTTTGTGCATGTTATCCAACAAGTTTTGGTCGTTGGTGTATGCGTGCACCGTTTCAATGTGTCCTTTATCGAGTTCTAGAGCATTGTTTACTGTAAACAAGATCGGACAAATAGCATTAGTCGTGCAGCTTGCTGCTGAGAAAATAGTTTCATTCTCGATATCCAAATCGCGGTGATTGATTCCGTAAACGATATTTGGAACTTCCTTTCCAGGTGCTGTTAGAATCACCTTAGAAACTCCAATTGACTTCAAGTGCTTGCTCAGTCCTTCGCGATCTTTCAGAACACCAGTATTATCGATCATCAACGCATTGTTGATGCCGTATTGAGTGTAATCTACATTGCTTGGGTCGCTGGTAGCAATCATATGAACACGTTGACCATTGATTAAAAGAGCCTTTCCCTCATAATCAATATCAACCGTTCCTTTGAATCTTCCGTGAACCGAGTCGTTTTCAAATAATGCCGCTCTCTTTTTCAAAGAAAGCTCATCATTTTCTCTAGTTACAATTGCTCTAAGACGCAACTGTTGGCCCTTTCCTGCTTGCTTGATCAATTCGCGCGCCGCAAGACGACCGATACGACCGAAACCATACAATACAACGTCGCGTGGTTCGATGCTATTTCCTGCATCCATCATGAAGTTATTGAGACGATCGTTCAAAAACTCACGATGAGATTTATAATGTTCTCTTCCGTTTAGCCATTCGCTAGCTAATTTTCCGATATCGATCTTTGCTGGTGCAAGCTCCATTGCATAAAGCTCTTTTGCTAGATCTGCTGTGTCGAAAATGCTGATTGGCTTTCCTACTACTTCTGCAGCATACTTGTGCAGACGCAGGATTTCTGTAACACTCGTATCCGCTAGATGATTGCGGAAAAGCACGAGTTCTATTGATTTGTCAAAAAGCAATTTACCCACGCTATTCGCGAGGTCTACCGCTGCTTTTTCTTGATTCACATACACCTGCAGTTCATTGCTGTAAGTGTCGTTTGCAAGCACAGATTGTGACATGTAATTAAATAATAATGGGTTAAAAAAAATGGTATACATCATCAGGGATTCATTGACCTGATTTTGCGCTGCAAATGTACTACACATTCAAAATGAATGAGATGTAAAAAGGCATAAAAAAACCCCTTGCCTAGGCAAGGGGTTGATGTCACAATGAACAACCATTAATTCAATGAAAAACCGTAATAAGCCTTCGTTCCATTTGTATAAACTCCTTCAATGAGCACATTACCTGACTTTCCTTGAAGTGCAGACTCCAACTGCTCAGGGCTGTCAATTTTCTGACCATCTACTTTCGTGATGATAAACCCTCTTTGAATCCCGATTGACTTTAATTTACCAGGTGTGATAGTTTCCACCTTTGCACCACCCGTGATTTTCAAAGCATCCTTCTCAGAAGCGGAAGGAAGTGTAAACTGAGCACCGAGGCTATTCATCGAAATACCTGCTGATGCAGTGAAATCCTCCAACTCTGCTTTTCCATCTCTATTTTTCATTGTCACTTGAACTTCTTGCATCTTTCCACCTCTCCAAACAGTGACATTAACCTTATTACCTGGGCGATATTTAATCACTTGTTCTTGCAGTTGAGGAATGTTCTTAACAGGAACACCCGCAACTTTTAGAATTACATCACCCTCTTTCATACCATTATCACTAGTGCCCTCAGTCAATGCATTCACATATACTCCAGCTACCTCTGGCAATCCCTTTTCTTTTGCCTGCTCCTCCGTCACATCACTAATTCTAACACCAATAAATGCTCGTTGAACATTTCCAAACTCAATCAAGTCTTCGGCAACTTTCTTAGCGATTGTAGTTGGAACAGCGAATGAATAACCTGCATAAGCTCCAGTTCTTGATGCAATGGCAGTATTGATCCCGATGAGTTCTCCACGAACATTCACCAGCGCACCACCGCTATTTCCAGGGTTAACAGCGGCATCTGTCTGAATAAATGACTCTACAGGAAAAACCTCTTCTGAGCGTGCACGCTCAGAAAGAAGATTGATGTTTCGCGCTTTTGCGCTTACGATACCAGCAGTCACTGTTGAGGTAAGCTCGAATGGGTTACCAACCGCTAGAACCCACTGTCCAACACGCACATCGTCACTGTTTCCCCACTGAGCAAGTGGGAGATTTTTTTCGTCAATTTTAATAACTGCGATATCAGTGCTGGGGTCGCGTCCAATCACTTTCGCTTCATAATTCTTATTATTATTGAGGGTAACTGTGAGCTTCTCTGCTCCCTCTACTACGTGATTATTCGTGATGATATAGCCGTCAGCCGATATTATAACTCCGCTGCCGCTTGACATTTGTACTTGCGGCTGTTGATTGTACCCGAAGAAATCTGCCCAGGGATTGTAAACATTTTGAACTTTCGACTGAGTCTTCACGTGGACAACTGCATTGACAGTTCGTTCTGCTGCTCCAGTAAAATCGAGTGTTCCGTCTGGAAGTGCTGCATATCCTGCGGTAACTACAGGGATTGAATTTTGATTTGTTGTAAAAGGACTAGCGGTACTCTTCGTAATGAATGAGTATGCGCCAAGTGCAACGGCTCCGCCGACAAAAGCGGCAGCAAAAGGCATTAAATTCTTTTTCATCATAGTCTTTTATTATTTAATACAGTGACCCAAAATTAACAAATCGAACCAATTTGTATTGTGCATCACATTCTTAAGTTTTGTTAAGCAAAAATTCACTTTCAAAGGCATCTCTTTAAACCTTTTTTAAGCTTTGATTGTTCCATTCATCTCAAATAAGGAGTACGTTTGCATCATGAATCGCAAGTTCTATTTTTTCTTCTATTTTGTTATTTTTTTTACAGCTATATCTCTTATAGCTTGTGAAAAAGAAATAACAGTTGACCTTCCAGAAGTAGGCTCTAAGATTGTAGTGGAAGGAACCATAGAACAAGGCCAACCTCCTATTATTCTCTTAACTTATTCTCAAGGTTATTTCGAACCAACCAACTTGGCTTCCTTAGAATCCTATTTTGTTCGTGGTGCTACGGTGAGATTGTCGAACGGAACCATTACTGAAGACCTGATAGAAATTTGTTCCGCTGATCTGACAGAAGAACAACTCGAGGCGATTGCAGGAGTTATTGGTTTTACTCCTGAGGAACTTGCTAATTTCAACATCTGTGTGTACAGTACCTTGAACCCTGCATTATGGGGAGAGCTCGGTAAAACTTATGAATTGACTGTCACCAAAGACGAACACAATCTATCTGCGCGAACCAAAATTAACAACCTAGTTGAACTCGATAGTCTGTGGTTTGGAATACCGAATGAAGATCCAGAAGACAGCCTCGGTTTCATATTTGGAATCATAAAAGACCCTGACACATTAGGCAATGCCTATCGCTGGTATGCGAAACGTATTAATCAATATCCTGCCTGGGTACCCGAAGAATATATAGGTCAACAAAAGGATGACAACTTCGTTGCTCCATTAGGTTCAGTCTTCGATGATGTGTTTTTTAATGGATTGGAGTTTGAATTTGGTTACTTCCGCGGCACAGGGCCTAACCCTTCTAAATTCGATGACCTTAACGCTGAGCGGGGATTTTTTAAGCGAGGCGATACTGTAGTGGTTAGAGGATGTGTAATTGATCTAGACGCCTTCAAATTCATTGACAGTTACGAAAATCAAATTGCTAATCAAGGGAGTCCTTTTGCAGTTCCATACAACCTTAAATCAAATGTTCAAGGCGGGCTTGGGGCATTTATCGGATATGGCGCTTATTACGATACGTTAATTTGTCAATAATGTGATTCGCATCACGCAACGGACTGGATTCCCACAATAAATTTGCGCTATGTCAAATACAAAGAAATCCCTTGTCAAATCGATGATCACTCTACAATGCCCACATTGCAGAGACAGCCACATGTACGTAAATCCCAACACATACTCTCTTTCTAAGCTAGGAGTAAACAAAAAAGTTTGTGATAAATGTGGCACTGATCTACAACCCGAACCTGGATTTTACTTTGGCGCTGCCTACGTTAGCTGGGCATTGACTGTTGCAACTTGGGTTGCTGTGCTTGTTGCTCTGAAGGTCTTCAATGCTCTCGGATGGATTGAATTTGGATTTTTAACTCATCCTGCTACTTTCCTTTTATCAGGCATTGGTGTGAGTATTGTTCTTTTCCCTTACATGTTCCGCCTTTCCCGCTCAATGTGGGCCCACTTCTTCATTAAACCAGAAGCAGAGGCTTAGAATTTTAGTTCTCTTAACGCAGAATTAGCGCTTCATTCAACCCTTGGGCGTACTTTTGCGTCAATTAATACATCATGGTCAGGAAGATTGCGAGTGCCATACTGGTGCTCGTCTCAATATTTAGTGTTGAAACCAACGCACAATGCATCGTTATCAATGAATTATTGATCAACGGTGCTTCTTCATTTGACGGCCAAAGTGCACCTAACACTGAAGAGTGGATTGAGCTTTATAACTCTTGCCCAGAACCTGTAGACCTAAGTTGTTGGGCGCTTGCTGACGATGATTTTGTAATTCGCTTTCCTGCAGGAACAATTATCCAACCCAATGATTTCTTTGTCATAGGTAGCGTAAACTCAAGTGTTCCGGTCGATCTGTTCCCTGCTACATGCAATTGTGCTTCTCCATTAACTGCAACCATCATTTTCACCAATGGTGGTGAACAACTCGTGCTTGTTGACGATAGTGGGACAATTCAAGATGCTGTTATTTGGGGAGGCGGGCAAAACGTTCCATTCAATATTAATAATTCTAATGGAGGTTGTGGAAACATCTCAACAAATGTGACCAATGCATCTGCTCAATTTGAGCAACTTCCTCTTGTAAGCGGGTCGTCGGGAGAAGGATGTACCTATGCAAGAGCTTGCGACGGAAGTCCAATCTGGGAAATGCGTTGTGGGGCCGACATATCTCCTCAAGCACCAAACGGGGATGTGGTTATTGTTGATTTCGACGCAAGTGCATCTAATATTTGCGTTGGCGACTGTATTGATTTTTCAGATCTTTCTATTGGTGATACCAATGGCTGGACATGGACCTTTGAAGGTGCCGCAACCGCTAGTTCCTCATCAGAAAACCCAACTTCAATATGTTATAATTCAGCAGGAGTTTTTGACGTGACCCTCACTGTAAATACTGATTGCGGAACATTCACTCAAACATTTCCCAACTTTATTACAGTCAATAATACTGCACCATTTACAATTTCAGCGGATGGTCCAACTACACTTTGCGAAGGTGAATCGCTCGTCTTGAATACTTCGGCACCTGGTGTTTATCAATGGTACCTTGGCACATCACCAATAAATGGTGCTTCGGGAGCATCATTCGCACCAGGTTTATCTGGAGACTACTACGCTACTTCTGGAAGTGGAGCATGTCAAACAACTTCTAACACAATCACCGTACTGATAAATACATTGCCAATTGCAGTTGTATCAACTCCTACAACACTAGGTGCATGCGAAGGCGAAGTAATAACCCTCACTGCAAATACGGGAACTGGTGTCCAATGGTATCTCAATGATATCGCCATTCCTGGCGCAACAAGTATTAGCTATGACGCTACATTATCTGGTGACTATTCTATTGAAGTGACTTCAAACAATTGTAGTACGCTTTCAAATGTCATTGCTCTTTTATTCTCACCCGTGCCTACTGTTGTACTTTCTCCAGCAGGTCCGATTAATCTTTGTCCGGGTAATGACATCACCTTAACTGCCACTGGTAATTATGATGATTTCACCTGGCTGAAAGACGATGTACCATTCACTAATAATACATCATCTGCAATCCTAAACACTGAAGGTGAATATCAAATTCTTGTTAGTAACGGGGGCAACTGCGAGGTGCTTTCCAATATTGTTGTTGTCACGATTCTGAATGTTGATGCTGTTACAATTAGTGCAGAAAACAACATAACTTCTATTTGCCCAACTTCAACGACAACATTAACGGCATCCGCAAACTTTGTCAGCTACAATTGGGAAATGAACACCAATCCAATTGGAACTAACTCAAATGTTCTAGAAAATGCTACAGTTGGAAACTATAGTATCGAAGCCACCGATGCTAATAACTGTATCGCTACTTCAAGTATTTCCATAACAGCGGCAGCCGTTCCAAATGCTACTATCTTACCCAATGGTGATGTGATAACATGTGAAGAAACATTTACACTCTCCGCTTCCGGCGGCGTTAACTACCAATGGTTACAGGATAATCTGCCAATAGCAGGAGCTACTGACCCTTCATTTCAAGCAAATTCAGATGGTGCTTATACAGTTACGGCAGTGAATGCTGCAGGTTGTGAAGACACCAGCATTCCTACGAATGTAGACTTTAGAGAAGGTATAGAACCCGAAATTCTAGGACCTAACGGTCCTGTCTGCGAGGGCAATGAAACCACTCTTTCATTGAATGTGAATTATTCAAGCGCTGAATGGTCAACGGGGGAAACAACGCAGTCAATAGAAATCACATCAAGCGGAAACTACTTCGTTAATGTCATTGATGTAAATGGATGTGAAGGACAAGACGATTTTGAATTTACATTCATCAGTTTACCCAATGTAAATGCTGGGGAAGATGTTAATAGTGACTGTTCCAATGGAGCATTCCTAGAGGTCACAGGAGACGGCAATTTATCATGGCTCCCATCACCATTTTTGAAATCAATTACTGAGACATACGTTCAAGCAAATCCTAAACAGACGACAACATTTACGGCACAAGCTGAGGAAAATGGCTGCTTCGCTACAGATGATGTCACTGTAACTGTGGAGTGCACATTTTTATATGTCCCCAATTCTATTACCCCTAACGGTGATGGTGTAAATGATGTACTCCAAATAATAGGAACTGGAATTGGCGATTTCCATATCGCAATCTTCGACCGATGGGGAGATGTAGTTTATGAATCTAACGATATCAACCAAGCTTGGACAGGCGGAAAAAATGACTACTACGTCCAAGATGGCGTATATAGCTTTGTGATTACAGCTTATGATTTGGAAGGTCTTCCGATTACAGAAAACATTCAGATTTATGGCAGTGTTTTGGTTCTTCGATAATTAACCAAAGTTCTGCATATCTACTAACGCCTTGTAAACACCTGCAGCAGCAATCAACTCTTCATGAGTTCCTTGCTCCGCAATTACTCCATTCTGAATAACAACAATTCTGTCTGCTTTCTGAATCGTACTCAAGCGGTGCGCAATGACAAGTGAAGTTCTATTTTCCATCAATTTATTGATGGCATCCTGAACTAATTTTTCACTTTGCGTATCGAGTGCACTAGTTGCCTCATCAAGAATGAGAATTGGAGGATTTTTAAATAATGCTCTTGCGATTGCAAGACGCTGCTTCTGTCCTCCACTCAGCTTATTTCCACCCTCTCCAACAACAAAGTCATACTGATTTTCTAGGCGCAAAATAAACTCTTCTGCATTGGCTATTCTTGCAGCAGCCTCCACTCTCTCCATCTGAACACCGTTGCTGCCAAGACCAATATTATTTCTTACACTTTCATTGAAGAGAATACTGTCTTGAGAAACAAAGCCCATATGATGACGAATGGATTCAGCCTTGTATTTCGTAATTGGAATTCCGTCAATCAATACTTCTCCAGAAGTAGGATCATAAAATCTTGCAAGCAACGACGCAATGGTAGATTTACCTCCACCACTCGCCCCAACTAAAGCAACGGTTTGACCTTTCTTTATTTTCAAATCAATACCTCTAATGACCTCTTTATCCTGGTAACCGAAACGAACATTTTTGAATTCAATTTCTTCTTTGAATTCTTCTAGATCGATAGCTCCATTTTCATCTGAAACTGTTTCTGGTGCATCTAATACCTCGTTGATTCGAACAAGAGATACGTGCCCCTTACTGATTTTGAAAATAGCGTCTGATAAAGCACGCGCAGGAGGAATAATTTGGGAAAAAACTACCAAATAATAGATCAATAGCTCACCTTCCATTTCGCGTGCGATTACAACACTTCCTCCAAAATACAAGATAACTGAAATGACTGTTAACGCAATGAATTCACTCATCGGGGAACTCAAGTACTCTCTTCTATAAAGCTTGTGCATCAAACGATAGAAAAAATCGTTATTTCTATCAAAACGATTTTTGAATTGCTTTTCTGCATTGAACACTTTTATGATTCGAATTCCAGCAAGTGTTTCATCAATGATAGAAGTTAGATCACTCATACTTCCTTTTCCACGCTTGGCAGCATTCTTCAAACTTTTCGCGATGACAGAAATTAAGAAACCGCTAACTGGTAAAAAGATCAGTGCAAATATGGTGAGCTTCCAACTGATTAAAAACAGCGTCACCATCATAGAGATGATGAGAATGGGAGATTTAATTACTGCCTCGATAGCGCCTATGACAGAAAATTCAATCTCTGTTACATCATTTGACATTCGAGAAATAATATCTCCTTTTCTTTCATTTGAAAAATAAGACATGGAAAGTCGCAATATTTTTCCATACATATTTTCTCGAAGATCTCTACTAACAGCAGTTCTGATCTTCGCGATACTCAACATACTTAAATACCCTACAATATTCTTCAAAAGAGCAAGTACTACAATCGTGAGACACATCCACATCAATGCTCTTCCTTGGCCATTCATCTTGATGTATTCAAATAATTGAACATTCAAGTCGTACCATAAATGTGCTACAAGACCAGCGGTATCAGCAGGTGGCTCGGGAGCTTTATCTGTTCCAAATAAAATCTTCAAAAACGGCACTAATGCTCCAAATGTGAACAATGAAAAAATCGCATTCAGTACATTGAATATCAAGTTCGAGATAAGATCACTTTTGTAAGGACTTACTAATCGAAATATGTCGCGGAATTTATTCATCAATTATTGTGGTAGTTCCGATGTCAACATGTCAATTCCTGTGTAATTCGAAGGTGTAATAACTCTCAGCTCTGCCTTAACCTTTTCATCAACGGCAAGTGTTTCTATGAACTCTTGAATATCCTTGTGCTCGATAGATGCCTTACCACGAGTAAGTGCTTTTAAAGCTTCATATGGCTCTGGATACATTTCTCTTCTTAGGATGGTTTGAATGGCTTCTGCTACCACTGCCCAATTGTTCTCAAGATCTCTTTTCAAAGCACTTTCATTCAATAATAGTTTGCCTAACCCTTTTTCAATTGAATTCAATGCAATGATCGTATGAGCCATTGGAACGCCGATATTTCGGAGCACGGTGCTGTCCGTCAAATCACGCTGCAGTCTGCTCACTGGTAACTTCGAAGCGAAGTGTTCTAAAAGTGCATTCGCTACACCTAGATTTCCCTCTGCATTTTCAAAATCGATAGGGTTAACCTTGTGTGGCATTGCAGATGAACCAACTTCTCCTTCTTTGGTCTTTTGTTTAAAGTAATCCATAGACACGTATGTCCAAATATCACGACACAAGTCGATGAGAATCGTATTCGTTCTTTTTATAGCATCAAATGAAGCAGCAAGATTATCGTAGTGCTCAATCTGGGTGGTAATCTTCGAACGCTTCAATTCT
>Ga0315907_10002252_pt1 | contig 24682 bp, 30 predicted proteins | sample LakEriMetagenome_3_FD_203525 | JGI IMG/M metagenome (GOLD analysis project Ga0315907, IMG submission 203525) | Freshwater fungal communities from buoy surface, Lake Erie, Ohio, United States - Buoy 12 MA123 | ecosystem: Environmental > Aquatic > Freshwater > Lake > Lake biofilm | place: USA...
GGGTTCGCCGTGTACCAGCATCCACAGGTCTTGCACCGCTGGGCCCATGCGGGCGTCGTCCATGTCGACAAAATGCGGGCCGGCTTGCGGCATACCCAGCGGGGTCCACAAAATATTGCCAGGGTGACAGTCGCCGTGCAAGCGCAACAGTTGTAAATCAGACGGTATGCGGTCACGCACCTGTTGCAGCGCCTGGTCGCACAAGGCCTGCCATTGCGCACGCACCTCTGGCACGATTTGCTGTTGCGACAACAACTGTTCACGCGGTTGCTCGCCGAAGGTGTGCAGGTTCAACGCAGGCCTGACGGCAAATGCGTGTCGTTCGCCGACCAAATGCAAGCGCGCCATCAAACGGCCAATCCACATCAATACCTCGGGATCGTCCAACTCCGGCGCACGCCCGCCACGGCGTGGACTCACGCTGAACCAGAAATGGCTGTCAGTGTCTTCATGTGACACATGCATGCTGTGCAATGTTTTGCCATGCAATGGCAACGGGCCGACCACGGGTATGTCTTCGGCCACCAGTTCAGCGGTGAACGCATGTTCTTCTTCAATTTGCGCCAGATCCCAACGACCGGGCCGGTAAAACTTGGCAACCACTGAACTGTCATCGTCCAAATACACCAGATAGACACGGTTTTCATAAGAGCTCAATGCGCTGAGCCGACCATCGACCGGCAAGCCCAGATCGCTCAACGCATCCAGCACCGCAGTCGGTGTCAACACCTGATAAGGATGCGCCACTAGACGCCCCAAACGATGGGCTGATCGGCTTGGTGACAACGTTGCAACATGTCCACCACCGGCTTGAACCGCTGGCGCAAACGGATGCTTTCAAAACGCGGGGCCGGTTGACCCAGTGCCAAGGCTTCTTTCACAGCCTGCGCTTGTTCTGCCTCCTCACGCAGCACCGCTTGTTGCAAAGCTTCGATGGCAGCGGGCATTTCTTCGGGGGAAATGATGCCTTGCGCACCTGCCGTTTTACCAATGGTTTGTAAAAAAATGTTGCCCTGCGGCTCCAGCAATATCAGGTCACCGGCGGCTTTGGATGTGAATTTGTAGAGCATGCGCCTATTGTGCGCCCAAGGGAAAACCCCTGTGGATGGTGCACGGTCAGGGCTTGACGTTAATTAGTTTAGACCTCAACAATATGGACATGAATATATTGTGTATTGGTGGTGGCCCCGCCGGTTTGTATTTCGCCCTGCTGATGAAGCAACACCAGCCTGCGCATCACATCACGGTGGTCGAGCGAAACCGTCCCTATGACACCTTTGGCTGGGGCGTGGTGCTGAGTGACCAAACCTTGGAGAACTTGCGCGCTGCTGATGCGCACACCGCCCAACAAATTGGCGAGGCGTTCAACCATTGGGACGATATCGAAGTGTTTTACAAAGGTCGCAGCATGCGTTCTGGCGGCCACGGTTTTTGTGGCATTGGGCGCAAACATTTGCTCAATATTTTGCAAGCCCGGTGTGAAAGTCTGGGCGTGCAACTGGTGTTTGAACAAGATGTCAGCGACGACCAAGCGCTGGCACAGCAGTACCAAGCCGATCTGGTGATTGCCAGCGACGGACTCAACAGCCGCATCCGCCAGCGTTATGCGCACAGCTACCAACCCGACATAGACACGCGCGATTGCCGTTTTGTCTGGTTGGGTACCCACCAAACCTTTGACGCATTCACCTTTGCCTTTGAAGAAACCGAGCACGGCTGGTTTCAAGCCCATGCCTACCAGTACGACGCCAATACATCCACGTTCATTGTGGAAACACCGGATGAAGTGTGGCGTGCGCATGGACTGGACCAACTGTCGCAAGAGGAAGGGATCGCGTTTTGCCAGCGTTTGTTCGCCAAGTACTTGGGTGGCCATGCACTGATGAGCAACGCAGCGCATTTGCGCGGCTCAGCGATTTGGATTCAATTTCCCCGGGTGATCTGCCAACATTGGGTGCATTGGATACAAACGCCCACACAGCCGAAAGTACCCGTGGTGCTGATGGGTGACGCCGCACACACAGCACACTATTCGATAGGCAGCGGCACCAAACTGGCCTTGGAAGACGCCATCGATTTGTCCAACGCTTTTTCCTCACAACCAGATGCAGATATCGCGTCGGTGTTGCAAGCTTATGAAGCGCGTCGCAGCGTAGAGGTGTTGAAAATCCAAAATGCTGCACGCAATTCCACCGCATGGTTTGAACAGGTGAAACGCTATGTACATATGCCGATCGAGCAATTCACTTATTCACTGCTGACGCGCTCGCAACGCATCAGCCATGAAAATTTAAGGTTGCGAGACCGCGACTGGCTGCAGTCCTACGAAGCCTGGTTGTCGGGTGGCACAGTCATGCCCCCGATGCTCATGCCGTTTCAATTGCGCGATATCGCATTGAAAAACCGCATCGTGGTGTCACCCATGGCCACTTACAGCGCGGTCGATGGCGTGGTCGGCGATTTCCATTTGGTGCACCTGGGCGCCAGAGCCCTGGGCGGCGCCGGTTTGGTCATGGTGGAAATGACCAGCCCCACGCCCGAAGGCCGCATCACGCCCGGTTGCCCGGGCTTGTGGAATGACACCCAGCAACACGCGTTTGAACGCATCACCGATTTTGTGCATCAACAACACACCCATATCGGTTTGCAGCTCGGACACAGTGGCGCAAAAGGCTCCACGCAATTGGGCTGGGATTCGATTGACGAACCCTTACCGCGCGACAACTGGCCACTGCTGGCCGCCAGTGCGCTGGCCTATGGCCCCAACAATCAATTGCCGCAGGCCATGACACCCGAACACATGGATGCGGTGCTGCAAGCGTTTGTGCATTCAACGCAACGGGCGGATGCAGCCGGATTTGATTGGTTAGAACTGCATTGCGCACACGGCTATTTGTTGTCTGGTTTTATTTGTCCGCTGACGAATCGGCGTGAAGATGCATGGGGTGGTTCGTTGGAGAACCGTTGCCGCTACCCGTTGCAAGTGTTTCGCGCGATGCGCGCCGTCTGGCCATCACACAAGCCCATGGCTGTGCGGATTTCCGCCCACGACTGGGCACCCGGGGGGAATACCGATGACGATGCTGTGCAAATCGCTGCTTTGTTCAAACAAGCGGGTTGCGATGTGATCGACGTGTCTTCGGGGCAAACCACCCGCGCTGCCAAGCCAGTGTATGGGCGCATGTACCAAACGCCGTTTGCCGATCGCATCCGCAACGAAGTGCATATCGCCACCATGGCCGTGGGCGCTATCAGCGAAGCCGACCATGCGAACAGCATCATCGCCGCAGGCCGTGCCGACCTGTGCGCCATTGGCAGACCGCATCTGGCCGACCCGAACTGGACGCTGCACGAAGCCGCCAAACTGGCAAGCCGCCACGTGGTCTGGCCCAAACCCTATGAAGCCGGCCGCGACCAACTCTACCGTTTGCAATCCAAGCCCTGAACCTCCATGGACCTCGAAGCAAGAATTCACAGCACCCATCCGCAAGCCTTGCGTTTGTGGTTGCGCATGCTCACCTGTACCCAGTTGATTGAAAAGCAAGTACGCGCTGGACTGCGCGACGAATTCAACACCACCTTGCCGCGCTTTGATTTGATGGCGCAACTGGAGCGCGAACCGCAAGGCATGAAGATGAATGAACTGTCGCGTCGCATGATGGTGACTGGCGGCAACATCACACCGGTCACCGACCAACTGGTTCGAGAGGGCTTGGTCGAGCGCATGGGCTTGCCGCAAGACCGCCGCGCGTGGTTGGTGCGACTGACACCCGCCGGACGCAGTCTGTTCAAAAAAATGGCCAAGCGCCACGAAGCTTGGATCGTCGCAGCGTTTGCCGCGCTGAAAGAACCTGAGATCACGCAATTGCATGCGTTATTGGGCCAAGTCAAACAACACAGCCATGCCATGGCATTGGAAAAAGCATGAACCATTGGATTCCCTCCGACAGCCCGATGCACAGCGGTACCCGCGCATTGGCAGACTACCGCGCGTCGCACTTTGCTTGGCAATGCAGCCCAGAGGGTGTGGCGGTCATCACGCTGAACCGGCCTGAACGAAAAAACCCCCTCACATTTGATTCCTATGCCGAATTGCGCCAATTGTTTGAGGCGCTCAAACATGCCAACGATATGCGGGTGGTGATCTTGCAAGGGGCGGGTGGGAATTTTTGTTCGGGCGGCGATGTGCACGAGATCATTGCGCCACTCACCCGCATGACCATGCCAGAGTTGCTGGCCTTCACCCGCATGACTGGCGATCTGGTCAAAGCCATGCGCGCTTGTCCGCAACCGGTGATCGCCGCCATTGACGGTGTGTGTGCCGGTGCCGGTGCAATGCTGGCCTTGGCCAGCGACATCCGTTTGGGTACTCCGCAAGCACGCGTGTCGTACCTGTTTTCAAGGGTGGGTTTGGCGGGCGCCGACATGGGGGCATGCAGTTTGCTGCCGCGCGTGATCGGACAGGGGCGTGCCAGCGAATTGCTCTATAGCGGTCGCGCCATGACCGCCGAAGAGGGTTTGGCCTGGGGGTTTTTCAATCAACTTCACGACCCTGCAGAGGTGTCTCCTGCGGCTTTGCAACTTGCGCTGTCGTTGGCACAAGGGCCTGGTTTTGCACACGCCATGACCAAAAACATGTTGCACCAAGAATGGAATATGTCCTTAGACCAAGCCATTGAAGCAGAGGCCCAGGCGCAAGCCATTTGCATGCAAACACAAGATTTCCACCGTGCATATGCCGCTTTTGCCGCCAAGCAACGTCCCGTGTTCCAAGGTAACTGACATGCAGTCCCATTGGCAATTGCCCTTTTTTGATGCCGAGCATGCCGAGCTGGCCGATGCACTCCAGCCCTGGGTATCGGCCCAACAAGTGGACGAAAAAGACGATCGGGCGGCTTGCCTGGAATGGGTACACCGCTTGGGTCAAGGGGGTTGGTTGCGTAACTGCGTGCCTGCTGCCCATGGGGGTGTGCGGGATCACTTAGATTCACGCTCGCTGGTCATTCTGCGCGAGACCTTGGCTTGGCATTCGCCCTTGGCGGATTTTGCATTCGCCATGCAAGGTCTGGGCAGCGGTGCCATCACACTTGCGGGTACGCCTGCCCAACAATCGCATTACCTGCCACAGGTCGCGCAAGGCCAATCGATTGCGGCATTTGCCCTGAGCGAACCGCATGCCGGATCCGATGTCGCCGGCATGCGCACCCGCGCCAGCCCCGTCGCCGATGGGTATGTGTTGAACGGCGAAAAAACCTGGATCAGCAATGGCGGCATGGCTGATTTTTATGTGGTGTTTGCCAAAACCGATGTTGACGCAGGGGCGCGTGGCATCAGTGCATTCATTGTGGACACGCCCAGCGCAGGTTTGGACGACAGCGAACATTTGCATGTGATGTCGCCACATCCGCTCGCTCGCTTGCGTTTTGTGGACTGCCATGTACCTGCCAGCCATTGTTTGGGCGAGGTCAACGCCGGCTTCAAACTGGCCATGCGTACCTTGGATATTTTTCGCGCCTCGGTCGCCGCCGCAGCGCTGGGCATGGGACGTCGTGCTTTGCATGAAGCGATTGCTTACAGCCGAAACCGAAGCATGTTTGGAGGCCAGCTGGCCGATTTCCAATTGACGCAAGCGCGGCTGGGTGAAATGTCCAGTTTGCTTGAATCAGCGGCTTTGCTGACTTACCAAGCGGCATGGTTGCGCGACACACACGGCAGCGATGGGCCATCCGCTGTGGCATACACCCGCGCAGCGGCCATGGCCAAACTGGTCGCGACTGAACATGCATCGCGTGTGATCGACATGGCGTTGCAAATGCACGGCGGCATGGGTGTGTTGGTTGGCCATCCGTTGGAGTCGCTGTACAGAGACATTCGCTCTTTGCGTATTTACGAAGGTGCTTCTGAAGTTCAGCAGCTCATCATCGGCAAGTCCTTGCTCAAATCTGCGGCCTGAGCATGCCAACCGACCGATTTGTCTATTCACAACTGCCGCCTCGCAGCGAATGGCCGGTCTTTTTAACGCTGGGGCACGAACCCCAGCCTGAACATGCCTTCAATCTGGTGGATCAACTGCTGCAGGGTTCTTTGCAGCAACCCTGGGCAGACCGCCCCTTGTTTCGTTCTTCATCGCATACTTGGACTTACCGTGAAGTGATTGCTTTGGTCAACCAACGGGTTCGGGTATTGGTGCATGACCTGCAATTGCAGCCAGGTAACCGCGTACTGATTCGCGGCGGCAACAGCATGGGTTTTGCATTGGCATGGCTGGCTGTGGTCAAGGCCGGGCTGATAGCGGTGGCAACCATGCCCATGCTGCGTGCCAAAGAACTGGGGGATGTGATCAGCCAAGCGCAACCTGTGTTGGCCTTGTGCGACCAACGTTTGCTCGATGAGTTGTTGATCGCGCAGTCTCAATACCCCGTGTTGAAGCAAGTCATGTGTTTTAACCAGACGGACGATACAGATTCGCTGGAGTTGCGTAGCGCTTCTCACTCTGCCGATGATTTACCGATCGTCACCTTTGCAGATGACATTGCCTTGCTGGCATTCACCTCGGGCACGACGGGCAAACCCAAAGCGGCTTGCCATTCGCACCGCCAAGTCTGGGCTGCATGCCAAGCCTGGCCAACGCAGGTGTTGCAAGCCCGCAGCGATGACCTGGTGATCGGCACACCGCCCTTGGCTTTCACCTTCGGCTTGGGAGGTTTGCTGTTGTTTCCCATGGTGGCGGGCGCGTCGGTGTTTTTTCCTGAGGGTACTTTGACTGCTGAGCGCATGGTCGAAGTCATGGCGCAGGCCAAGTGCACGGTGTGTTACACCGCGCCTACTTTTTATCGGCAAATGGCTGCGTTTGTGCAACCCACGACGCTTCCCGATTTGCGTCTGTGTGTCAGTGCCGGTGAAGCCTTGCCTGTGGCCACCCGTCGCTTGTGGTTTGAACACACGGGCATCGAGTTGTTGGACGGCATAGGCGCGACGGAAATGTTCCACATCTTTATTTCTTCGCCGCCAAGTTCAGCCAAACCCGGCAGCCTGGGCAAGGTGGTGCCGGGCTACGAAGCCTGCGTGATGGACGAGCATGGCCACGAAGTAGCCCGCGGTGTGGCTGGACGTTTGGCGGTGCGCGGTCCCACCGGTTGCCGCTATTTGAACGATGCCCGCCAATCCACCTATGTGCAAGCCGGCTGGAATTTTCCGGGCGACACCGTCTCGCAAGATGCAGACGGCTATTTTTTCTACCATGCGCGTTCTGACGACATGATCGTTTCTTCTGGCTACAACATCAGCGGCCCTGAAGTAGAAGATGCGTTGCTGTCGCATACCGCGGTGGCCCAATGCGCGGTGATTGGCAAACCCGATACCGACCGTGGCATGCTGGTACAGGCTTTTTGTGTGCTCGCCCCAGGCCATGCAGGCAACACCGACATGGTCAAGGCATTGCAAGACCATGTGAAACAACACTTGGCTCCGTACAAATACCCGCGCGATATTGTGTTTGTCGACAGCTTGCCGCGCACGGCCACCGGCAAACTACAACGCTATCGGTTGCGCCAGAACACCGCCTCTTAAGGAACTCTTATGCACACCGTTTTATGCCCCACAGGATGGCTTGCGCCCAAAGGCTACGCCAATGGCATTTCTGCCCGGGGACAACTTGTTTTTGTCGGCGGTCAAATCGGATGGAATGCGTCGCAACAATTTGAGTCTGACGATTTTGTGCTTCAAACAGCACAAGCTTTGCGCAATGTGTCAGCGGTGTTGGCCTGCGCCGGTGCGGCCCCCCCACACATGGTGCGCATGACTTGGTACATCACCGACCGAGACCTTTACACGTCCCATTTGAAAGCACTGGGCGATGTTTATCGCTCGATCATGGGTAAAAACTACCCCGCCATGACCTGCGTGGTGGTGCAAGCCTTGGTCGAGCCACGTGCTTTGGTGGAGATTGAAGTGACAGCCGTGTTGCCTGACTGAGTTTGGCGTCTGTCTTGGCTCAAAGTGGCAGGCATTGTTGCAAGTGTTGATTGAACGCCTCGGCTTGCTCGTATTGCACCCAATGGCCAGCGTCCTTGACCACATGAAAGCTGCGCAAATCACAAGCCGCCAGCAAGCCCTCAATGCGGTCTAGACTGCCTTGGTAAAGCGCATCATGCTCACCCCAAATGCCGTGCACTTCACACTGCCAGCGTGGCATCACATGCAGCATGGCGTCACTTCGGGCGATGCGCCTGCGCCGCATGCGGTCGCGTTGCACGTTGTGCGCTTGCATGTGCAACAGTTCTGGCGTGATGGCGTGTGCACGGGTCAGCATGATGGCTTGCAAATTGTGGCGATGCACCGCATAGCGGTCTTCAAGCGTCATGCCCTCGCGAAAGCCACGCATGTTGGTGATCGGGTTGGAAATACCCAAACCCGGAATACCCACCATCACCATGCGCTTGATGCATCGCGGATGGGCGGCTGCCAAAAACCCCAGCACCAAGCCACCGAACGAAAACCCCACCACATCCACTGCGGTTTCACCCCACAACCGGTGCATGGCTTGCGCCAATGGTTCATGCAAATCGTCTGCGTCCATCGCATTCGGTGGCAGTGTGGAATCGCCCATGCCCGGTAAATCGACAGCCCATACCGCGCGTGACTGGCTCAATGGCAACACATTGCGCAGCCAATGGTTCCAACTGCCGCTGCCGCCATGCAACAACACCAAAGGGTTGCCGCCCGTTTGGTTCCACACATGCCAGACCTGTCGTCCACTCGGTGTTTCGCAATCGATGCGTTTGGCCTGAGATTGAATATCTGTCAATGCAAGTGACATGTCAGCAAGAAAATGGGAGGCTTCATGCAAAACGCCCACTGAAAAGTGGGCGTTGTGTGTTTGGTTGCGCGAGCAAGATTTGAACTTGCGACCTTTGGGTTATGAGCCCAACGAGCTACCAGGCTGCTCCATCGCGCGTCGTGTTTTTCGATTGTAGCGGTTATTCGCTGGCTGTGGGTGTGTCTTGCACTTCAGGGCGATCCACCAATTCGACCAATGCCATGGGCGCGTTGTCGCCGACACGGTAACCCATTTTCAAAATGCGCGTGTAGCCACCTGGGCGTGTCTTGTAACGGGGGCCCAGCTCTGCAAACAATTTGACGACGTTGTCGCGATTGCGCAAGCGATTGAACGCCAGACGTTTGTTCGACAGCGTCGGTTCTTTGCCCAGCGTGAGCATGGGCTCGATCACGCGGCGCAATTCCTTGGCTTTGGGCAATGTGGTTTTGATGACCTCATGCTCAATCAGCGAGTTCATCATGTTTTGCAACATGGCCAGTCTGTGGGAGCTGGTGCGGTTGAGTTTGCGAAGTCCGTGTCCGTGACGCATGATTTTTCCTTTGTGACGTTGTTTTGCCGGCCGCCGTATCAGGTACGGCCAGGGGAGGCGGTGTGCTCACCGCTCTGTTTTGTTTTAAATACGTTTGGCTTCCAAGCCACTGGGCGGCCAGCCTTCGAGCTTCATGCCCAAAGTCAAACCACGCGAGGCCAACACTTCTTTGATTTCATTGAGCGATTTGCGGCCCAAATTGGGGGTCTTGAGCAACTCGTTTTCGGTGCGCTGAATCAAGTCGCCGATGTAGAAAATGTTTTCGGCCTTCAAGCAGTTGGCTGAGCGCACGGTGAGTTCAAGCTCGTCGACGGGGCGCAACAAAATCGGGTCAACCGGTGTGCCAGCGCGTGGCATGACAGCGTCGAAATCGGGCAGATCGGCACCTTCCAATTGTGCAAACACCGCGAGTTGTTCCACCAAAATCTTGGCGGATGAACGCACGGCATCTTCTGCGGTGATCGCACCATTGGTTTCGATTTCAACCACCAAACGGTCGAGGTCGGTGCGCTGTTCAACGCGTGCATTCTCAACGCTGTAGCTGACGCGTTTGACCGGAGAAAAAGAAGCATCCAACACAATTCGGCCGATGGACTTGCTGACTTCGTCAGCATGGCGACGCATGGAACCGGGCACATAACCACGGCCTTTTTCTACCTTGAGCTGTATGTCGATTTTGCCGCCGTGCGACAAATTGGCAATCACATGCTCAGGGTTGATGATTTCCACATCATGCGGCGTTTGGATATCGGCCGCAGTGACTTGGCCTTCGCCGTCTTTGCGCAGACTGAGTGTGACCTCGTCACGGTTGTGGAGCTTGAACACCACGCCCTTGAGGTTGAGCAAAATATTGACCACGTCTTCTTGGACGCCGTCGATAGAAGAGTATTCGTGCAACACACCAGCGATGGTGACATCGGTGACTGCGTAGCCGACCATGGAAGACAAGAGCACGCGACGCAAGGCATTGCCCAGGGTGTGACCGTAGCCGCGCTCAAACGGCTCGAGAGTGACTTTGGATTTGTTGTGGCCGAGCTGTTCGACCTGTATGGCTTTGGGCTTCAGTAGATTTGTTTGCATTCGTTTTTTCCCTCTCAGTGCCCCCGGTTCGTTACACCGGTAAGGCTAGATGATGACCTCCGCATAAAAGTATGCGAAGCGGCGGATTCAGGAGGCAGCGATGCCTCGGTTAACGCGAATACAACTCAACGATCAATGATTCGTTGATGTCAGCCGCAAATTCGTCACGATCAGGTGCTTTCTTGAAAACACCCTCGGCTTTGTCGATATTCACATCGACCCAAGCCGGCATGCCCACTTGGGTGGCCAGTTGCAGAGCTTCGAGCACACGGCCCTGTTTTTTGGATTTTTCGCGCACACTGACCACGTCGCCGGCCTTCACCAGGTAAGACGGGATGTTGACCGAGTGGCCATTGACGGTGATGGCTTTGTGCGAGACGAGTTGACGCGCTTCGGCCCGGGTAGACCCAAAGCCCATGCGGTAAACCACGTTGTCCAAACGCGATTCGAGCAAAGACAACAGGTTGGAACCGGTGTTGCCTTTTTGCTGGTCGGCCATGGCGAAATAGCGGCGGAACTGACGCTCCAACACGCCATACATGCGTTTGACTTTTTGTTTTTCACGCAACTGCAAACCGAAATCAGACATGCGTTGACCGGAGGTACGGCCATGCTGTCCAGGCTTGCTGTCGAACTTGGACTTGTCTGCGATAGAGCGACGTGCGCTCTTGAGAAACAAGTCGGTGCCTTCACGGCGAGAGAGTTTGGCCTTGGGGCCGAGGTAACGTGCCACTTGATCTTCCTTTTTGTCAACTGCCCGCCGCAGGGACGGGGAGCCGCAGACGCAATGTCAGCGGCGGTGGGCTTGGTGAATAAATCAGATGCGACGGCGCTTTTGCGGACGGCATCCGTTGTGAGGAACCGGCGTCACATCAGAAATGGAATTGATGCGAATGCCCAAGGCGGCCAACGCACGAACCGAAGACTCGCGGCCAGGGCCAGGTCCTTTGATTTCGACGTCGAGGTTCTTGATGCCTTGATCCATGGCGGCACGGCCAGCCACTTCAGATGCCACCTGCGCGGCAAATGGTGTGGACTTGCGTGAGCCCTTGAAACCTTGACCACCTGATGAAGCCCATGACAAGGCATTGCCTTGGCGGTCTGTGATGGTGATGATGGTGTTGTTGAAAGAAGCATGCACGTGGGCAATGCCGTCCGCTACGTTTTTGCGGACTTTTTTGCGCACGCGTTGTGCGGCTGAGTTGACGGGTGCTTTTGCCATGGGGGTCCCTCAGTTATTTCTTCAATGCAGCGGCTGCCTTGCGGGGGCCTTTGCGAGTACGTGCGTTGGTGCGGGTGCGCTGACCGCGCATGGGCAAACCACGGCGATGGCGGAAACCACGGTAGCAACCGATGTCCATCAAACGCTTGATGTTCATGGTGGTTTCACGGCGCAAATCACCTTCGATGGTGAAGTGGGCGATTTGATCGCGGATTTTTTCTAAGTCAGCGTCTGACAAATCTTTGATTTTTTTCGCGTAAGCAATGCCGCATGCTTCGCAAATTTTGCGAGCGCGTGTGCGGCCAATGCCGAAAATGGATGTCAAGCCCACTTCGGTGTGCTTGTGCGGGGGAATATTGATACCTGCGATACGTGCCATGAGAAACCTCTTGAATGCGTTGTGCGATCAGCCTTGACGCTGTTTGTGACGCGGGTCGGTACAGATAACCCGCACCACGCCCTTGCGGCGGATGATCTTGCAGTTGCGGCAAATTGTTTTGACCGAAGCCGAAACTTTCATTTCATTCTCCTAAAAACCAGGGACACACACCTTGTGTTTCCCAACCAACCAAACCGTTCAACGCCTCACTTGGCGCGGAACACAATTCTTGCCCTGCTCAAGTCGTAGGGCGTCATTTCCACAGTCACTTTGTCTCCCGGCAGGATGCGGATGTAGTGCATTCGCATCTTGCCGGATATGTGTCCAAGCACCACATGGCCATTTTCCAGTTTGACCCGGAAGGTGGCATTGGGGAGGTTTTCAACCACCTCTCCCTGCATCTGGATGACGTCGTCCTTCGCCATGCGCCCAATCAGCCACCTGGAGCCATCTTGAAGTTGGCCTTTTTGAGCAAGGATTCATACTGCTGACTCATGAGGTAGTTTTGCACCTGGGCCATGAAGTCCATGGTGACCACCACAATAATCAACAAAGACGTACCGCCGAAATAGAACGGCACGTTGTACTTGAGGATCAAAAACTCGGGCACCAAACACACAAAGGTGATGTAGATGGCGCCTGCCAATGTCAGTCGCAACAGAATTTTGTCAATGAACTTGGCGGTCTGGTCACCCGGACGAATACCGGGAATGAACCCACCGCTTTTCTTCAAGTTGTCCGCTGTCTCACGGCTGTTGAAGACCAACGCTGTGTAGAAAAAGCAGAAGAAAACAATGGCCACGGCATACAACAAAATATAGAGCGGCTGGCCAGGCGACAAGGCCGCTGAGATGTCTTTGAGCCAGTTAAGGCTGGAGCCTGCGCTGAACCAACTGACAATCGTCGAAGGCAACAAAATGATGGAAGACGCGAAAATGGGCGGGATCACGCCGGACATATTGAGCTTGAGCGGCAAATGAGAAGACTGTCCGCCATAGACCTTGTTGCCGACTTGGCGACGCGCGTAATTGACCAGGATTTTGCGTTGGCCACGCTCGACGTACACCACAAAATAAGTGATGGCTGCCACCAACACCACAATCAGCAATGACACGATGATGCTCATCGCACCTGTGCGGACCAATTCCAACAAGCCGCCAATGGACTGCGGCAAACCCGCTGCAATGCCCGCGAAAATGATGATGGAGATGCCGTTGCCCAATCCGCGCTCGGTGATTTGTTCACCCAGCCACATCAAAAACATGGTACCTGCCGTCAGCGACACCATGGCCGTGACACGAAAACCGATGCCGGGCGTATTCACCAAACCCGCAGAAGATTCGAGTGCAACAGCAATACCCAACGACTGAAATACCGCCAAACCCAAGGTGCCATAACGGGTGTATTGGGTGATCTTGCGACGGCCCGCTTCGCCTTCTTTTTTCAGCGCTTCCATGCTGGGAACCACGTAGGACATCAGTTGCATGATGATCGATGCAGAGATGTAAGGCATGATGCCCAGCGCAAAAATACTGAAACGCGACAAAGCCCCGCCAGAGAACATGTTGAACAGGTTGAGAATGCCGCCTTCTTGGCCTTTGAACAGTTGCTGCAATTGGTTGGGATCGATACCGGGCACAGGAATGTGCGTGCCAATGCGGTAAACCACCAAGGCCAGCAACAAAAAGACGAGCCGACGACGCAAGTCGCCGTACTTGTCAGTTTTGCCTATGGATGCGCCTGTAGCCAATGGTTTCTTTCTGTGAGATTAAGCCACCGAGCCGCCAGCGGCTTCAATCGCCGTCTTCGCAGCTGCTGTGGCGCCAATGCCGTTTAACTTGACCGCGCGAGTGATGTCACCGGTTTTGATGACCTTGACCACTTTGGCCATTTGGCTGACCAGCCCAGCGGTTTTCAAAGTCAACATATCGATGTCAGTGGCTTGCAATGTTTGCAAAGCAGCCAATGTCACTTCTTCGTTGTAACGCAGGGTGCGTGATTTGAAACCGCGCTTGGGCAAGCGACGTTGCAAAGGCATTTGACCGCCTTCAAAACCCACTTTGTGGTAGCCGCCTGAGCGTGATTTCTGACCTTTGTGACCGCGACCAGCAGTCTTGCCCAGACCGGAGCCAATACCGCGACCGACACGGCGGCGGTTTTTGCGGGAGCCGTCTGCGGGCTTGATTTCGTTGAGTTGCATGGCTGTGGCCTTTAGAGAACTTTGACCAGGTAGCTGATCTTGTTGATCATGCCGCGCACAGCAGGTGTGTCCTGCAATTCGCTGGTACTGCCGATCTTGCGCAAACCCAAACCACGCACAGTGGCGCGGTGGGACTCTTTGGTGCCGATCGGGCTACGCACCAATTGCACCTTGACGGTTGAAGTAGATGTGCTCATGTCGCTGCTCCCGGATTAGACGAAGAGATCTTCGACGCTCTTGCCACGCTTGGCTGCCACTTCGGCAGCGGTGGTGGATTTGATCAATGCATCCAACGTGGCACGCACCATGTTGTAGGGGTTGGATGACCCGTGGCTTTTGGCCACGATATCGGTGATACCCATGACTTCGAACACTGCACGCATGGGGCCACCCGCAATGATGCCGGTACCTTTGGGGGCTGGCGCCATTTGCACGTTGGCTGCACCATGGTGGCCGGTGACGTTGTGGTGAATGGTGCCGTTTTTCAATGACACTTTGTGCATGTTGCGGCGGGCTTCTTCCATGGCCTTTTGCACGGCAGCCGGCACTTCTTTGGATTTGCCTTTGCCCATACCGACGCGACCATCGCCGTCACCAACCACGGTGAGTGCAGCAAAGCCGAGAATTCGGCCGCCCTTGACCACTTTGGTGACGCGGTTGACCGCGATCATTTTTTCTTTCAGACCGTCGTCACGACTGTCGTCTTGCACTTTTGCTTGAACTTTTGCCATGTTGTTATCCGTGTCGGTTAGAACTGCAAGCCGGCTGCACGCGCGGCATCGGCCAGGGCTTTGACGCGACCGTGGTAGGCAAAGCCGGCACGGTCAAAAGCCACTTTCTCCACACCGGCAGCGCGCGCTTTTTCAGCGATGCGCTTACCAATGGCTTCTGCGGCCGATTGGTTGCCGCCCTTGCCCACCGCGCCCAATGCTTGACGCATTTCGGATTCAGCGGTGGATGCGGTGGCGATCACTTTGGTGCCGTCGCCAGAAATGACGCTGGCATAAATATGCAAGTTGGTGCGGTTGACGGTCAAACGCGCAACACCTTGGGTGGCGATACGGATGCGGGTTTGGCGCGAACGGCGCAGACGCTGCTGTTTTTTGCTTAGCATGATGCAGCTCCTTATTTCTTCTTGGTCTCTTTGATCGTGATCTTTTCGTCCGAATAACGGATACCTTTGCCCTTGTAAGGCTCTGGCGGACGAACAGCGCGAATTTCGGCAGCGATTTGACCGACACGTTGGCGGTCAGCACCTTTGATGATCACCTCGGTCGGTGTCGGTGTTTCAACCTTGATACCAGAAGGCATATCGATATTGACAGGGTGCGAATAGCCGACAGCCAGGTTCAACTTGGCGCCTTGTGCGGCCGCTTTGTAACCCACACCAACCAAATTCAGTTTTTTCTCGAAGCCTTTGGTGACGCCGACCACCATGTTGTTGACCAATTGACGAAGCGTGCCACTCATGGCGTTGGCTTCGCGGCTTTCGTTGGCCGGTTCGAAGGTCATGCTTTCGCCCTGACGCACGACCTTGACCAACGCATTGTTAGCAATTGAGAGTTGACCACCAGCGCCTTTGACGCTGATGTGTTGTTCGTTCATGGTCACGTCCACTCCAGCGGGAACGGTGACGGGCATTTTGGCAACGCGGGACATGTGTGTTTCTCCCTTAAGCCACGTAGCAAAGAACTTCGCCGCCCACGCCGGTGGCGCGCGCTTTGCGATCGGTCATGACACCTTTGGGTGTGGTGACAATCGCCACGCCCAAACCGTTCATGACCTGCGGAATGGCATCGTGCCCTTTGTATACGCGCAAGCCAGGACGTGACACGCGCTCGATGCGCTCGATCACAGGGCGGCCTGCATAGTATTTGAGGGAGATTTCTAATTCGGATTTGCCGTCGTCGGTTTTGACGCGGAAGCCGTCGATATATCCCTCGTCTTTCAACACTTGGACGATGGCAATTTTGACCTTAGAGGATGGCACCGACACGGTCGGCTTGGCCACCATCTGCGCGTTGCGGATACGCGTCAACAGGTCGGCAATGGGATCACTCATGCTCATATTGAATTTCTCCTGCCTGCTTACCAGCTGGCTTTGGTGATGCCGGGAATGTTGCCTGCGAAGGCCATTTCGCGGATCTTGGCGCGACCCAAACCGAATTGACGGAAGGTGCCACGCGGGCGGCCAGTGATGGCACAGCGGTTGCGCTGACGTGTCGGGTTGGCATTGCGGGGCAACTTTTGCAATTCCAGACGGGCCGCTGCGCGTTCTTCGTCGCTGCGTTTGAAGTCGGTTGCAATCGCTTTCAATTCCGCGTGTTTTTTCGCGTACTTGGCGACCAGTTTGTCACGCTTGAGCTCGCGCTCGATCAAAGCTACTTTAGCCACAGGACACCTCAGTTCTTGAACGGGAAACGGAAAGCGGCGAGCAGTGCTTTGCACTCTTCGTCGGTCTTGGCCGTGGTGGTGATGCTGATGTTGAGACCGCGCAGGGCATCAACTTTGTCGTACTCGATTTCGGGGAAGATGATTTGCTCTTTCACACCGATGTTGTAGTTGCCACGACCATCAAATGCGCGACCGGAGATACCCCGGAAGTCACGCACGCGGGGCAGTGCCACGGTGACAAAGCGGTCGAGGAATTCGTACATGCGAACGCCACGCAATGTGACCATGCAGCCAATGGCTTGCTGCTCACGGATTTTGAAGCCCGCGATCGCTTTGCGCGCCTTGGTGACCACCGGTTTTTGGCCAGCAATCTTGCCCATATCGCTGACCGCATGGTCCATGACCTTCTTGTCAGCCACTGCTTCTGACACACCCATGTTCAAGGTGATTTTTGTCAGGCGAGGGACTTGCATGGGCGACTTGTAGCCAAATTTGGCGGTCAAATCGGGGACCACTTTTTCACGATAGTGTTGTTGGAGACGGGCCATGTTTATGCAACCTTGATAGCTTCACCGCTGGACTTGAAGATGCGAACCTTCGAACCGTCGGAATTGATCTTGATGCCCACGCGATCGGCTTTGCCGGTGGTGGCGTTGTAAATAGCGACATTGGACTGGTGAATAGGCATGGTTTTTTCAACAATGCCGCCAGTGGTGCCAGCCATGGGGTTGGGCTTGGTGTGCTTTTTCACCAAATTGATGCCCTCGACCAACAGGTGCGAGTCGTCTTGGCGCGACGCCACTTTGCCACGCTTGCCTTTGTCGCGACCTGCGATGACGATGACCTCGTCGCCTTTGCGTAATTTGTTCATGGTCAGGTCCTCAGAGAACTTCAGGGGCCAGAGAAACGATCTTCATGAAGCGCTCGGTACGCAGTTCACGCGTGACCGGCCCGAAGATGCGGGTGCCGATGGGTTCGAGCTTGGCGTTGAGCAAAACGGCTGCATTGCCGTCAAACTTAACCAGCGATCCATCGCTGCGGCGAATGCCTTTGGCGGTACGAACCACCACGGCGCTGTAGATTTCGCCTTTTTTGACGCGGCCACGGGGTGCCGCTTCTTTGATACTTACTTTGATGATGTCGCCCACACTGGCATAACGTCGCTTAGAACCGCCGAGCACCTTGATGCACAAAACGGACTTCGCGCCGGTGTTGTCGGCAACCTCTAATCTGGATTCTGTCTGGATCATTTCTGTTTCCCAACTTGTACCGCAAGCAACCCGCCCACCATGGCCGCGCACTCACGATCAGTCTTGGGCCCGTCAACCAAGCGGCAACCATTTGCTGCGAAGTTGTTTGGGGCGTGACTTTCCTGCTGTTTTCAGCAGAGCCGACTATTATGGCACATTTTGACGCGGCGCATGCGCTGAGCCTCATTTTTTTGTGCATTACCCGCAGAAAAGCGCGTTTGTGAAAGATCAAATAGCTAACACATAGCCTTGCGCCATGTTTAAGTAATCATTAAGTGCTGGTTTATCACAGCCTTCGTCCACCAAAATCGCGGCCACACGCGCCGCCACCGCCATAGAAGCTTGGGCATCCAAAAACAGCAAACGAGAACGCCGCGCCAAGACGTCTTCCACATTGCGCGCATATTCATGGCGCACGGCAAACCGCACCATGGCTTCGCTCAAACCAGCTGCCAGCCAGTTGTCGGCACCGGGCAGTTGTGTGAGCAGGGGTTGCTCGTCGCCATACAAATGCAAACCTTGGGGCTGCGTCAGGCTTATCGGCGGAGAATTGAGTTGTTTTGCACCCATGAAACAAGGTCTGGCAGGGGTCGCAGTCGCAGGTGGCAACATATGGTGTGCGTCACATTCTGCCAACACATCCTCTGCCATGGCACGGTAGGTGGTCCATTTGCCACCTGTGACAGTGACCATGCCGCTGCGACTCACTCGCACTGTGTGCTCTCTGCTCAGCCCTTTGGTGTGGTTGTCTTCATCGAGGTTGCGTTTCACCAGGGGGCGCAAACCTACCCACACGCTGCGCACATCGCTGCGCCGCAAAGGTTTGGACAAATACCGCGCGGACTCGTTCAGGATGAAAGCCACTTCATCTTCAAATGCTTGCGGCTCTCTGGGCATGTCTGAGCGTGGGGTGTCAGTGGTGCCCAGAATCACCTTGCCCAACCAGGGAACAGCAAACAGCACGCGTCCATCGACCGTCTTCGGTACCAGCAAGGCATGATCGCCGGGCAAAAAATCGCGGTCAACCACCAAATGAACGCCTTGGCTGGGTGCCACCATGGGGCTGACCGCCACCCCTTGTTCGTTGGCATCGAGTTGCCGCATTTGGTCCACCCAGACGCCGGTTGCGTTGATCACACACGCGGCATGGACTTCATAGGTTTGTGCCGTTTCCGCATCTTCACACACGAGGGTTTTTAATCGACCGCTGGTGTGCTTGAGTTGCTTCACGCCACAGTGGTTCAGCAGCAAAGCGCCCTCGCGCGCTGCGGTTCTGGCCAAGTTAATGGCAAATCTGGCGTCGTCAAACTGACCGTCCCAGTACTGCACACCACCGTGCAATCCCCGGGGTTGGAGGCCTGGCATGCGGGCGAGCACCTCTGCGGAAGTCAAAAATTCCGTACGCCCGAGACCGTGCTTGCCGGCCAAAAAATCATAGAGCTTGAGGCCTGCACCGTAAAACCAGGTGTCCCACCAGCGGTAAGAAGGCATCACAAAAGGAATAGGCTGGGCCAAATGGGGTGCGTCGCTGAGCAGCACGGAACGCTCATGCAGCGCTTCTCGCACCAGGCTGACATTGCCTTGTGCCAAATACCGTACCCCCCCGTGGACCAATTTGGTGGATCGCGATGAGGTGCCTTTGGCGAAATCATGGGAATCGAACAAAACGACCTTGTAGCCTCTGACACTGGCTTCCAAGGCAACCCCTAAACCCGTGGCACCGCCTCCCATGATGGCGATATCAAACCGAGGGCTAGAACTTAACTGCTGAAATAAATCTGTGCGGTTCATGGGTAACAGACCAATGCAGGGCCTGTCACCCAGGGGTGACAGGCCCTCAAGACCTGGGACATCGCCAACAAGCGATGCCCCGTCTGTCATCAGCGAACGCGGCCTTCCTTCCAAGCATTGAGCAGCTTTTCGTAAGCAATGGTTTCGCCTTTTGGCTTTTCGTTGGCCAATTTGGCCCACGGTGCAGCTTTGTCACTCAGGTACTTGGCGGGATCGCCTTTGGGGTTGAGCTTGGGTGCGCAACGGGCCATGCCAGCACGCTCCAAACGGGCCATCACATCGTCCATTTCATTGGCCAGGTTGTCCATGGCTTGCTGGGGTGTTTTTTCACCGGTCACAGCCACCGCCACGTTTTTCCACCAGAGTTGTGCCAACTTGGGATAGTCAGGCACGTTGGTGCCCGTCGGTGTCCAGGCCACACGCGCAGGGCTGCGGTAGAACTCGACCAAACCACCCAACTTGGGTGCCATTTTGGTCATGGCGTCCGAGCGGATATCGGATTCACGGATCGGTGTCAAACCGACAATGGTTTTCTTCAAGGACGTGGTTTTGGCCGTCACAAATTGCGCGTACAACCAAGCAGCGGCAGTGCGGTCAGGATCGTGGTCTTTGAAGAATGTCCAAGAACCCACGTCTTGGTAGCCGTTTTGCATGCCTTTCTTCCAGTAAGGGCCATTCGGTCCGGGTGCCATGCGCCATTTAGGGGTGCCATCGGCATTGACCACTGGCAAACCTGGCTTGGTCATGTCAGCGGTAAATGCGGTGTACCAGAAAATTTGCTGGGCGATTTGGCCTTGGGCGGGCACGGGGCCAGCTTCACCAAAGGTCATGCCGATCGCTTCTTTGGGTGAATATTTCTTCATCCAATCGACATACTTGGTCAATGCATACACCGCAGCAGGCGAATTGGTCGCACCACCACGGGCCACTGAAGCACCTTGCGGGTTACAGCCGTCTGCCGACGCGCGAATTCCCCATTCGTCCACTGGCTTGCCATTGGGGATACCAATGTCAGCCGTGCCGGCCATGGACAACCAGGCATCGGTGAAGCGCCAGCCCAACGAAGGGTCTTTCTTGCCATAGTCCATGTGGCCATAAATCGGCTTGCCATCAATGGTTTTCACGTCGTTGGTGAAAAACTCAGCGATGTCTTCATAAGCACTCCAGTTCAATGGAACGCCCAAGTCATAGCCGAACTTGGCTTTGAACTTGTCTTGCAAGTCTTTGCGGGCAAACAAATCGGCACGGAACCAATACAGGTTGGCAAATTGTTGGTCGGGCAATTGGTAGAGCTTCTTGTCAGGACCGGTGGTGAAACTGGTGCCGATGAAATCCTTCAAATCCAACCCGGGATTGGTCCACTGTTTGCCTGCACCTGCCATGTAGTCGGTCAGGTTCATGATCTTGCCGTAACGGTAATGGGTGCCAATCAAGTCGGAGTCAGAAATCCAGCCGTCGTAAATCGACTTGCCCGATTGCATAGAAGTTTGCAATTTTTCCACCACGTCACCTTCTTGGATCAGGTCATGCTTGACGGTGATGCCGGTGATTTCTGAAAACGCTTTGGCCAGTGTTTTGGATTCATACTCGTGGGTGGTGATGGTTTCAGATACCACCGAGATTTCCTTGACACCTTTGGCTTGCAGCTTTTTGGCAGCCGCGATGAACCATTTCATTTCAGCCATCTGCTTGTCTTTGGACAAGGTGGATGGCTGAAACTCGTTATCCACCCATTTTTTCGCTTCTGCTTCACCGGCCCAGGCGCTGTGGCCCAGGACCAGCGCGGCTGCAGCAAAGGCAATTGCACTGTATTTCAATTTCATACCAGTCTCCTAAAAAATTCCCCTTGCTTCGAAAAAAACACGTGTCTTGGGGAAGTTACAGACCGTGTCAAGGATGGGTCTGGCTAGCCCTTGCGCATCACAAGAACCAGCCATACCGCGCTCGTTGCAGTCGCCCACCAAACCGAGGGCTCCTCGCTCAAACCTAACCAAACCACCATTTCGCCCGCCAGCCCCACAAACACCAGGTGCAGGTAAGCGCAACCCAGCAACCCAATGAACAAACGGTCCCCCCGGGTTGTGACCATGGGCAAAAACCCTTTGCGTGCGACCGTGGGCGAGCGACGTTCCCACACCGTCATGCCGATCAGCATCAGCACGATGCTGGTGAAAAAAATCGCCACCGGGGTGGTCCAAGCCATCCACTCAAGCATGTGCCAAGCTCCTGAAGTTCATACGCGCCCCATGGCAAAACCTTTGGCGATGTAGTGCCGAACAAACCAAATCACGATGGCGCCGGGAACGATGGTGAGCACCCCTGCCGCCGCCAATGTGGCCCAGTCCATGCCGGAAGCGCTGACGGTTCGGGTCATGGTGGCCACAATCGGTTTGGCGTTGACGCTGGTGAGGGTGCGTGCCAACAACAACTCGACCCAGCTGAACATGAAACAAAAGAAGGCGGTCACGCCCACGCCGGCTTTGATGAGCGGCAAAAACACCTTGACGAAAAAAGCCGGAAAGCTGTAGCCATCGATATAAGCGGTCTCATCAATTTCTCTGGGAATGCCGCTCATAAAGCCTTCCAAAATCCATACCGCCAACGGCACATTGAACAGCAAATGCGCCATGGCGACGGCGATATGCGTGTCCATCAGGCCCACGGTGCTGTAGAGCTGGAAAAACGGCAACAAAAATACCGCTGGCGGGGTCATGCGGTTGGTGAGCAACCAGAAAAACACATGCTTGTCGCCCAAAAACCGGTAGCGAGAAAACGCATAAGCCGCAGGCAAAGCCACCATCACCGAAATCACGGTGTTGATCAACACATAAATCAAGCTGTTGATGTAGCCTGAATACCAAGATGCATCGGTGAAGATGGTGAGGTAGTTGCTCCAAGTGGGGTCGGCCGGAAACAGCGCAAAGCTGGAGAGAATTTCCTGGTTGGTTCTGAAACTCATGTTGACCATCCAGTAGATCGGCAACAAAGCAAACACCAAGTAAAGCAGCAAAAACACCGTGCGCTTTTTGAAGCGGCGCTCATCCATGGTCGCTCTCCTTGGCTTGGGTGCCCACGCTTTGCATCCAGTTGTAGAGAATGAAGCACAGCAACAAAATGATGAGGAAATAAATCAGCGAGAAAGCCGCTGCGGGACCCAGGTCAAATTGACCCACGGCTTTTTGCGTCAGGTACTGGCTCAAAAAGGTGGTGGCATTGCCTGGTCCACCGCCAGTCAACACAAACGGCTCGGTGTAAATCATGAAACTGTCCATGAACCGAAGCAACACCGCAATCACCAGCACACCGCGCAATTTGGGCAATTGAATAAACCGAAAAACAGCCCACTTGGAAGCCCCGTCGATTTGCGCGGCTTGGTAATACGCATCTGGGATGCTGCGCAAGCCGGCATAACACAACAGCGCCACCAGCGGTGTCCAATGCCAAATGTCCATGACGAGCACGGTCAGCCAAGCATCGCGTGCATTGCCGGTGTAGTTGTAATCAATGCCCAAGGCTTGCAGCGAGGCACCCAACAAGCCAATATCAGCCCGTCCGAAAATTTGCCAGATGGTGCCCACCACGTTCCATGGAATCAACAAGGACAAGGCCACCAACACCAAGGTCACCGATGCCGGCCAACCTTTGGACGGCATGGACAAGGCCAAGGCAATGCCCAAGGGGATTTCCAAAGCCAAGACCGACAAAGAGAAAAACAATTGGCGCAGCAACGCGTCATGCAAATCTTGGTCGCGCATGACAGCCGCGAACCATTCGGTGCCGACAAACACCCGGCGTTCTGGCGAAATGATGTCTTGCACCGAGTAATTGACCACCGTCATGAGCGGCAAAATGGCAGAGAACGCCACACAAAACACGACAGGCAGTACCAGCAACCAGGCCTTTTGATTGAGGGGTTTCAAGCGATCCACTCCTCGTTTTCATAAAAACAACTGTGCGTGCCAATGACTTCCACATGGACGGTCTGACCGACTTGCCATTGACTGGCTTGTGAACCTGCCAAGCGCACCCGCACGGTACCCGCATCGGCTTGCACAGTCAGCAATCCACTGGTGCCGAGGTCTTGCCAACGCATCACTTGGGCGGGCAGGCTGCCCGCCACAGGTTGCGCGTGCACCGAGATGTATTCGGGTCGAACACCGAGTTGCAAGGCAGTGGTGCCGGTCAACTTCTGCGCCAAGGCCGGCGGCAATGCGAGTTGCGAGGCGCCAATCTGCAAGGTTTGCGCGGTGCACACCGCAGGCAGGAAATTCATCCCAGGCGAGCCGATGAAATGGCCCACAAACGTGTGTGCCGGGCGCTCGAACAAAGCCTCGGCGCTGCCCACTTGCACCGCGCGGCCACGGGTCATGACCACCACTTCTTGCGCAAAGGTCAAGGCCTCGACTTGGTCATGGGTGACATAAATCAAAGTGTGCTTGAGTTCTTGGTGAATTTGCTTGAGTTTTCTGCGCAATTGCCATTTCAGATGCGGGTCGATCACGGTCAAAGGCTCGTCGAACAAAATGGCGGCGACATCGGGACGGACCAAGCCACGGCCCAAGGAAATTTTTTGTTTGGCATCGGCAGACAAGCCTGCGGCGCGCTGGTTCAATTGGCCATTCAATTCAAGCATTTCAGCGATTTGACCCACACGCTGTTTTATCTGTTCCCGAGGCATTTGCCGGTTCTGCAAGGGAAAGGCCAGGTTTTCGGCCACCGTCATGGTGTCGTAGATCACCGGAAATTGAAACACCTGGGCGATGTTGCGCTGCTGCGGGGTCAAGCCGGTGACCTCTTCGCCATTGAAAGTGACCCGGCCCTGCGAAGGCTTGACCAAGCCAGAAATGATGTTGAGCATGGTGGTTTTGCCACAACCCGACGGTCCCAACAACGCATATGCACCCCCGGCTTTGAAGGTCATTTGTAACGGCAACAGGGCGTAATCCGCATCCTGTTGCGGGTTCGCATGGTAGGAATGTGCCAAGTCCAGTTCGATTT
>Ga0315907_10002255_pt1 | contig 24650 bp, 7 predicted proteins | sample LakEriMetagenome_3_FD_203525 | JGI IMG/M metagenome (GOLD analysis project Ga0315907, IMG submission 203525) | Freshwater fungal communities from buoy surface, Lake Erie, Ohio, United States - Buoy 12 MA123 | ecosystem: Environmental > Aquatic > Freshwater > Lake > Lake biofilm | place: USA...
GCACTGTTGAAGCCAGAGTTATCCCATCCAGATCCATTTATATACCAAATCATAGATTTTACACTGGTGAACCTCTTTTATATGGTCCAGGTTTAGGTGGAACTAGTTTATATTTTAATAATGTGGGTAGTGGAGTAAGTATTCCACTTTTAGATGGTCAAATAGTTTATGCCGTTAATTTGGGTAAAGATCATATTGGATTATCGACACTTGGATTTACCACAACTAGTGGTATAGGAACTAATTTAAATTCAGTAGAATTTGTTAATTTTGATTACTCATTTAGTATAATTGGTTCAGCACACTCACTGACAACATTATATCCAGAAATAAAAGGATCTATTTCCAAACATAATGGTATAGTAACTACTACTAGTAGTCATGGATTAAGTAATAATGATATAGTTAATCTCAGTATTAATAATAGAGAACTAGATGAAGTAAAGATTCTTTATAATCCTGAAATAAGAAAATTAACAACTGCAAAAATACCTTTCGCTAATACTGATGTTTCTATTGCTGATAATACAATAGGTATTGGGTCAGCTATTTTAAAAACTGGAGATAAAGTAGTTTATCATACTGAGGGAAGTACTGTTGGTGGATTGCAAAATAATAGTACTTATTATATTTTAAGACTAAATCTGAATAGAATTCAACTTTGTGAATATGAATCTGATATTAAGAACTCCAATGTAATAGATCTTACATCAACTGGACATGTATCGCATGGTTTTTATCTAATAAACCCTCCATTGAATTTTGTCGAAGGTAGTATTATAAAATTTGATTTGTCTGATCCAAGTCTTCTTGAAATGGATCTACAATTCTATGAAGATCCCGATTTCCAAAATACTGTAGAGGTTATTGGAAATGATATTGATAACTTTGTTATTTCTAGAACTTTGGAATCACCAGGAACTTTTGGATCTTACGTTACTTTAGATTCATCTAATAAACAATACCCTAAATTACTGTATTATAATTTAATCGCTAAAAATCCACTAGATCTTAGAAAAAAAGAAATAACATCCGATAGAGAAGTAAAAGGAAATAATAAATTAACGGTAACTAAACACTCTTTAGATAAGAGTTATATAGTTTCAGTGCCAAATGATACTACATTTACTTTCAATCTAAGTCAAAAATTAACTAAGCTTGAAGAACAGGCATATATTTCTTCTAATGAAAATGTTACTTATACTACAAAATCTAAAACGGCTTTAGGTCCAATAAATTCTCTTAAAATTAATTTCCCAGGAAGAGGTTATAAAAAATTACCTTTTGTTGAAGGAATTGACACGCAATTTGGTGAAAATGCTATTATTAAACTCAAATCTTCCAAAATAGGTAGAGTCGAAGATTATGAGAGAATCAAAGATGGATTTGATTATCCAACAGATCCAACTTTAACTCCTTCTTTAAGTGTACCAACAGTTATTGGAATAAGAGATATTTTAACTATAGATTCTGTTGGTATTTTAACTGGAGGTAGAGGATATAATACTGCTCCGACTTTATTTGTAAAGGATAACCCATCAATAAAATTAAAAGCTGATATAACTGGAGGTTCAGTAACAAAAGTCACTATAGTTAACAACTCAACTTCTTTGAGTTCACCACTACAAATTTCCTCAATTTATAATTCTAATGGATATGATATTGATAATGTTTCTGTTTCTGGAAATGATGTAACTTTAGAATTATTAGATACTAATTTTATTAATGTTGGTTTTGGGAATACACAAATTGATTTTCCTTTCGCAGTTGGAGATGAAATTTTTATTGAAGGTTGCCGACTGACTAATTCCACTTCATCCAAGGCAAACTTTAATTCTAAATCATATGGATATAGATTCTTTAAAATTACTTCCACTAGCGTAGAAAATAAAACCATTACTTATAGTATGTCTGGTATTTCTACGGGAGATTTTGGTACTTATGATGATACCATTACTTTGGGATATGTAGTTAATAAAAAATCTATGCCATCATTTGAGATGATCTTAAATGATAATGTTAACTATCTGTCTGGAGAAAGAGTAACTTCTAGAGTCTTCTCTGGAAATGTAATGGAGGGTGGATGGGATAATGAACTAAACCAGTTGAGAATAAATGATTCTGCTGGAAGTTTGATAGTTGGAGACAGAATATTTGGAGAAAATTCCAAAATAAATGGAGTAGTTGAATATTTTGATACTTTTAATCTAAACTCTACTTTAGGAGTTTCCAGAGATAAAGTTGGAGTGATAGACAATGCTGTTGGAATATTAAATGATTTCCAACAAAGAATTTCAGATAATTTCTATTATCAAAAGTTTTCTTATGCTATTAAGAGCGAAATACCTTATGATTCTTGGAGAGAATCTGTAAGATCCTTGGTGCATCCATCCGGATTTAAAGAATTTTCAGACTTAGAAATCGTTACCGAGGCTACTCAACCCGAAGTTCAAATTGGTATATCAAAATCTACAGATCTAAGACCAACAGTTTTAGAATCAGCATCATCATTCCTAGTTAATGTTGATAATAAAATTTCTATTGGTGAAAGAAGTAATTTTAATTTAGTTTATGAGGAAGATTTTCTTGATGATGGTTCTGTAGAGAAGGTATTCTTTAATGAAGGTATTGCTTTAAGAAATTATATTTTAAATAAAACAAATAAAGTTGTAACAATAGATGACATTAGTAGTCAATTTGATGGATCATCAATTCAAACTCTTGATGGAACTTATGCTGATGCTTCTGATCTATTAGATGGAAACAAAGCTTTTATTCAGCAAGAAGTAGTTGGATTTATCACTGCAACTTATCCTGGAATAGTTACCAGTGTTGGATGGAGTAAAACCAGTTTTACTGAAGAAATAGGAAATGTTGTAGATGCTATATCTCATGACATTAAGTACAATTCTAACAATAAATCAGTAGGCCAGGGACTGGATTATTGGTCTGGTATTGGAACAAGTTATATTTCTGGCATCACCACTGAAAGATTATCTGCTTATAATTACATAACAGATATATCAAAATACATTATTAATAATGTTGGAGTTAAAACTTCATATCAACTTGGAACTCCATTTGCAATAACAACTTCATCTTATAATAATGTTACTGGAATTCAGACTATTAGATTAACTCCCGCAAATATAGTTAATTTAAATGCCTCTGTTGGTGATTACGTTGTAGTTAAAAATCTAGTTTTTTCTTGCAACTCTGGTGGAGGAATAAGTACTGCAATATTCCCAAATCTTGGTGCAGGTTTGGATGGAAACGGCCCATTATCACCAAAAGGATTTGTATATGAAATTATTGGAATAGGTTTGAGTACGATAGAAATAAATCCAGGAATATCTACTATTGATCACACATATGTTGGTGGCGGCACGGTAGAAAAAGCATTTATATCTACCAGTCAGTACTATAATTTTTCAATTTTAGCAGATTCGGATTGTAGTGTATCTTATAGTTCTAGTTGTTGTGCTAATGTTCAATCTTCAATTGTGAATTATGTTGGAATTATTACTACAATAATAGGATTAGGAACAGCCTCTAGTCCAGAAATAACCTATCCATCCATAACAAGAGGTGGAGTTATAGTAGGTTTAACCACATTTAAATTAACATCAAATGGAAATCCACTATTTAAGAGAGAGTTTAGTGGATCTGATTCAAATGTAATTAAGATTGACACTGATACTTTTATTTTCAATAATCACAATTTCCAAAGTGGTCAAGAACTGATTTATACCTATTCTGGAACTCCAATTGGAATAGCAACTACTTCATATACCACTGAAATTAAAGATATTTTAATGCAGGTTGGTAATTATAATGGAACATCAATTTATGAAAATGGGTATGGTGCTGCTATTACAACATCAATAACTGGAATTTCTACGGTATTAGTTCCAGCAGGTCCAACAACGCAATTATTTAATGATGTAGTAGGAACCAGTACTTCTGGTGGAATTAATGCTGTGTTCGATGTAGTAGTTTCGTATTCTGCAACAACAGGACAACCATTATCAACATCAATTTCTCTGGTTTCAGGTGGAAAAGGATTTGCCGTTGGACAAACAGTATCTATAGCTGGTACTTATTTTAAAGGATCTAATCCAACAAATAATCTCTCATTTGTAGTAAGTTCAACTGGACCAACAGTAATTCAAGCGGCAGCAAATCAAACCTATTCAAATGTTCCCTCTTTGGATGTAAATGGAGCTACATTTAGTGTTTCTAGAAACAATGATGGAGAAATAAGTTCAATACAAGTTACCAATGGCGGATCTGGATATGCATCTACCTCCGTAATTTCTATTGCAGGCACTTACATAGGTGGTTCTAATTCTAACGATAATGTTTCATTTACACCTATTGTTCTTGGATCGAATAAACTTCCAAAATCTGTATTTGTCACTAAATTGGATGATAGTAAGTTTAAATTATCAGGATTATCTACTGCAACTATACTCAATATAGTTGGTTTTGGTACTGGAATCCATTCATTTGAGTACAAAGAACCCAATACAAGTTCTATTATCACCATAGATGGAGTTATTCAGACTCCAATTAGAAGTAAATCATTATCCATAACTTTAGGTTCCCCTGTTTCTTCAGCTTCTACAACTTTAATACAAGTTTTAACTGGAATATCTTCTCTTTATACTGGTGACATCATTAATATGAATTCCGAATATGTTGTTGTTAAGAATATCGGTGTCGCAGGAACTGATATTATTAAAGTAGAAAGGGGATATTTGGGAACTTCTGCAGGAGTCCATACTGTTGGAGTAGCTTGTACCGTATTAACTGGTGATTATAATATTGTAGGAGATGTAATTTACTTCACTACAGCACCATATGGAAAAATTGGTCCAGTAGGATTAAAAACTGGATCTATATTTGGTGGAAGAGTTTTCTCTAGACAATTTGATCCTGGTGAACCTGAAGATAAGAATATTATTTTGGATGATATATCTTTATCATTTACTGGAATAGCCGCTACAGAGTTTACTGCAAAAACTAAAGGATCTACAACAACTGCTCTATTCAATAATACTAATTCATCAACAAATATCAATAATAATCCTATAATTTTAATTAATAATGTTTTCCAACGTCCTAGAACGGATTATGATATAGACGGTACTTCCGAAAATGTAATTAAGTTTTTAACTGGAACTCCTAGTGCGGGTAAAATAGTTAAAGTCGGTGTGACTACTGGATATGGATATTATCCTTTATTGGGCGCGAGTGCAGTGGCTAATGTTTCTGCAGCTGGAACTATTTCTTCTTTAACTCTTACTGGAAGTGGATCTGGATATAGATTACCTCCAACTGTAGGCATTTATTCTACTGTTGGTTCTGGAGCAAGTATAACTGCATCAGTTAGTGCAGCCGGTACAATAACCGGGTTCACAATTGTTAACGCTGGATCTGGTTACACTACAACCTCCATCCCAGAAGTTGTAATAGGAATACCTACTGCCTATAGTAATTTGGGAGTAGCATATACTGGCGGTTCTTCTGGAGTAGGCCAGGGTGCAAAAATTTCAGTTACTGTTGGTCAAGGATCTAGTATTATTGATTATAAAATAGATAACCCTGGAATTGGATATAAAGTAGGTGATATATTAAAAGTACCAAATTTACTGATAAATTCTGGATTATCTACTGTTTTCCAAGAATTTAGACTAACTGTTAGAGAAGTTCAAACCGATAAGTTTTCTGGTTTTTATCCTGGACAGTTTATATTATTCGATGATTTTTCTGATAGATTCAATGGATTCCGTAAAAAGTTTACACTATCCGTTACTAATAACAATGTTAGAGAAATTCTGAGTTTAAAAACTCTCGCTGGAACTGATTTAAACTTAGAAAATAATCTTTTCATCTATATTAATGATATTTTACAAATTCCTGGAGTTTCTTATACGTTCTCTGGATCTAGAGTTTTATTTACTGAAGCTCCAAAACAAAATTCCACCTGCACAGTTTTATATTACAGAGGATCTTCTATAGATGTAGAGGAGGTAACTCCACCACCTACCCTTAAAGAAGGTGACACTATTATTATTAAAGAAAATGAGTTTGATCTTTTTGATACTGATCAATTGGAAAGAATTGTCAAAAAAATATCTGCTTCAGATCAAATAGACACTTTTACTTATAATAGTGTTGGAATAATTACTGATCCAAATAAAAATAGACCTCTAACTTGGATTAAACAGGAATATGATAGAATCATTAGCGGACAACTTTATTCTAAGTCAAGATTAAGTTTAAAGAGTAGTATTAGACCTGTTGCTAAACTAATTAAGTCTGTAACTGAAACCGATTCTGTAATTTACGTTGATAATGCGTTCCCAATTTTTAGTGATGTTGACTTATTAAGTGAAGATAAGAGAAATGTTGTTATAAGTGAAGTTAAAAATATATCAGCAGCAATCTGTACATCTATAGTTTCAAGTTCTTCAACAATTTCTTCTATTAGTGTTGTTGATGGTGGAGTTGGTTATGCCTATACTCAAAACCCTGTCATCAGTATTTCTAAGTCATTGATTTCTAGAAAAGATCCAATTAAAGACTGGAAACCTTCTACAGGAATTACCACAGGATATGAATTAAACTCATTAATTTATGGAAATACTTTGGTTGCTGTTGGATCCTCTTCTCTATATGCCACAAGTATTGATGCTGAAAGTTGGTCTACAGGATCTATCGGATTTGGTGGAACAATAAACTTTACTTCCGTATCTTGTGGTGGAACAAATGTTTATATGGCTGTTGGTGAATATGGTATAGTTTCTAAATCACTTGGATATGGAAGTACAGTTGGTCCATGGACTTTAATAAACCTTCTGGAGGAAAGTGTAGTTCCTGGTTTAGGACTTATAACTAGATTCCCAACAACTTACACGGGAACTCTAAATGACATAGTTTATTCTCCAAATTTAGATTCATGGACTGCTGTTGGAGCTGCAGGATCAATATTTGGTGGAGTTGGTATAGGATCTACAATGTTAATTAGTAGATTCTCAGGAACACTTCAAAATATTAATAGTATAACTTATTCTCCAAGTGGACTTGTTGCAGTAGGTGACAATGGCGTAATATTATCTTCCGCTAATAATGTAATTTGGGATTCAAATAGTAGTCCAACATCCTTTAATTTAAATAAAGTCATTTATGTAAATGGTAATTATGTAGTCGTAGGAGACTTTGGAGTAGTATTAAAGGGTATGAATCCTAGTTCTCTGCAATTAATGCCTGTTAATATTTCTGAAAATCTAGTAGATGTTTATTATAATGATTTTTACGTTGCTATCACTTCTAATGGCGACTTGTATTACTCTTTTGATCTATCTACATGGATTTATAGAGATACCAATCAACCTAATAATTTAAAGGACATTTTACAGGTTCCAACATTAGGTTTAGAGGGAAGATATATTTCTGTAGGATCTGCAGGAACCGCAATTTATAGTGATCCTATTTTCAATAGAGCCACTGCTATTGGTTATGTTTCTTCAGGAATATTAACTTCCGTCGAAGTTACAAATGGTGGATTTGGTTATCAACAAGATAATGAGCCTCCAGTTTTAGTTGAACCAGACATTGTTAAGATAGAAACTATTAAATCATTTAAAGTTATCGGTGATTTCGGAACTATTATCGGAATTAATACTTTTGTTGCAGGTACTCCAGGAATAGGAACAACTTCTCCAAAAATAGAATTTATACTGAAGTCTGAGACTTATGATAATAGTACATTAGGTATTGGGTATTCATCTCTTAATAATTTTGGAGTCGATTCCAGTCAACTTTCTAAGGGAGATTATTTCATTATTACTGATAGTAATGTAACTGTTGGACATGCATTAACGGGCATTACTACAAGTTTGGGTGGTATGTCTAACTATCCAAACTCCAGAGTTGGTACTGCATATACCTACTTGGATGGAGTTTACAGGGTAGAGTCCGTAACTACCGCTAGTGTTGGAATTGTAACTGTAAGTTGCAATTTTGCTCCATTAGAATCTCCTGCAGGAAATTACATAGAAGTTTATAAGAGAGGTGAAGATGTAAGTGGTGTTAATACAAATGGATTCTACGGAAGATATAGTTGGAGTAAAATATATGATTATCAAAATAGGGCATTAGGAACTCCAGAAGCTTTTGATATTAATACAAATAATGGTTTGACCGGACTTTCCACAGCACCACAAGTTACTAGAACGATATCAGTCTAATTTACAAATAAATAAATAAAAACCAGTTATTTAAAATGCCTGCTATTATATCAGATCAATTTAGAATATTGAATGCTGAAAATTTTGTAAAGAATCTTACTGGTGCAGCTAGTACTACTGATAAGTATTATACATTTATCGGTATGCCTAATGCACTCAATCCTCTTGCAGGAGGTAGTCCAACTTGGAATACCAATGTTCCATCTCCTTTGGATGGATTTAAAGAAGAGGCTCAAATAAAAGAATCTATTATAGCAATGAAACAAATTACATCTCAGGATGTAAGAAGATTGGTTAGAAAAATAGAATGGGTTGCAGGAAATAGTTATGAAATGTATAGACATGATTATAATGTTTATAATTTAACTCCTGTAACTAATTCATCTTCTCTTTACCAATCAAATTATTATGTCGTAAATGAAGATCTGAGAGTTTATATCTGTTTACAGAATGGAACTGATCCTGAGAACCCTAAAGGAAGACCTTCTTACGATCAACCATCCTTTATTGACTTAGAACCAAGAGCTGCAGGAACTTCTGGAGATGGATATATTTGGAAATATCTTTATACAATTAAACCATCCGAAATAGTTAAATTTGATTCTGTTGAATATATTCCAGTTCCAGAAGAATGGGGTCAGTCTGGAGAAAGCATAGCGACAAAAAATAATGCTATTGACGGAAAAATTGAAGTAATATTAATCAATAATAGAGGTTCTAATTATCAACCAATTTCCACATCTTTCTCTAATGTCCCTATTTTAGGAGATGGTAGTGGAGGAAAAGCTACGATAACTATAGACTCTTTTGGTAAAGTTTCTGAAGTTTTTGTTACTGATGGTGGAAAAGATTATACTTATGGTACTATTCAATTTTATCCAGGAGCTCCTGGTTCTCAAGTTGGAGGACCAATTAATAATTTAAGTAATACCGGTATAGGTACGACATCTGTAGCTTCATTTAATGTTATTATTCCACCAAAAGGTGGTCATGGATATGATGTTTATCGTGAACTTGGTGCTTATCGAGTTTTATTGTATTCTAGATTTGAAACTTTAGAAACAAATCCAGACGTAATTCTTGGTAATGATTTTGCTAGAGTTGGAATATTAAAAAATCCAACTATTCCAAATAGTAATGTGGAAGTTCTTAATACTTCAATGGTTAGTGGTTTACAATCATTAAAATTATCTGGAGTTACTACAAATACGACCTATGCTGTCGATTCTATAATTAAACAAACAGTAGGTCTTGGATCTACTGCTATTGGTTTTGTTGCTTCTTGGGACAATGTAACTGGTGTTTTAAAATATTATCAACCAACTGGATTGGCATCCAGTGAAACTGGATTTAAGATTTTGAAATTTACTTCAAATCCTGACGCTGGATATGGTACAACAATTAATTGTTCTTCTATTGTAGGTCCTGCTTTATCTATAGATACAAATTTCAACGGTATTACTACTACAATAAATAATAAAATATACCAATTAGGGATAGATTTTGTTTCTGGTATAGGTTCTGCCGAATTCAATAAAAAGTCTGGTGAAGTTATCTACATAGATAATAGGCAACCAATTCCTAGATCTGCTAGCCAAAAAGAAGATATCAAAGTTGTACTGGAGTTCTAAGTTAACATGGCACAAAATACCAACCTAAATGCATCTCCATATTTTGATGATTTTGATGCTACTAAAAATTATCAAAGGGTACTGTTTAAACCAGGAACTCCAATACAGGCTAGAGAACTAACAACTCTACAATCTATTCTACAGAGCCAAATAGAAAAGTTTGGTAAGCACTTTTTTAAAGAAGGATCTGTAGTTATTCCTGGACAAATTGCTTACGACCCCGATTATTTTTACGTTCAAATTGACCCCAGCCACTTAGGTATACCAGTATCTCTTTATATTTCCGAATTAGTAGGAAAATATATAAAAGGCGAGACTAGTGGAGTTAGAGCTTTAGTACAAGGATATATTACTGATCAAGAGTCTACTAACGGTAACTATACTCTTTATGTAAAATATCAAAGTAGTAGTGAAATAGATTTTTCGACCAACTCCTTTGTTAATGGTGAAAATTTAATCTTATTGCAAGATCTAGAATACTCTCTTTCTACAATTAGATCGGATTCCACTTTTGCTACAACTATCGTAACAGATGCTGTTGGATCTGCTTCTGCTGCTAAAATTGAAAATGGTGTTTATTTTATAAGAGGATTTTTTGTAGATGTTAGTGCTCAATCAATAATTTTAGATCAATATTCTAGTTTTCCATCATATAGAGTTGGATTATTAATAAATGAGTCTATTGTTGTAGCTTCTCAACAAAATCCTGATCTATTTGATAATGCTAGGGGATTCTCTAATTTTGCGGCTCCTGGAGCTGATAGATTTAAGATAACAGCAACTCTAATTAAAAAATCTTTGAATGATTTAAATGATGAAGATTTTATTGAGTTAATGCGACTTGAAGATGGAATCATTCAAAAGTTCGTTAAAGAAACTAACTCAACATTGATTAGGGATGAATTAGCTAGAAGAACTTATGATGAATCTGGGGATTATTATATAAATCCGTTTACAGTAAACATAAAAGAATCCCTAAACGACAATATGGGGAATGGTGGAGTATTCGGTGAAGGTCAAATTACGAAATCGGGGAATCTTCCATCTGAAGATTTGATGTCTATTCAAATATCCCCAGGTAAAGCTTATGTAAGGGGATATGAAATAGAAACCATCAATACAATTTCGGTTGATTTAGAAAAAACTAGAACAACTGAAAAAGTACAAAACTCTTCAGTACCCTTTACTTTAGGTAGACAATTAGAACTTAACAATGTTCATGGGTCTGTGCCAATAGGATTTGATTCTACTTCTACTGTCAAATTTTATTCAAATAGAACAGTTTCGGGTGGAAGTGCATCTGGACTAGAAATTGGTGTTGGTAGAGTATATGATTTTAAATTAAAAAGTTCAGAATATGTCAATAATTCAACTGTATATGAAACTTCACTATATGATATTCAGACATATGTTTATTTAAATTTAAATGCAACTATCACACTTCAAGCACCTGCATTTATTGAAGGCAAAAACAGCAATGCATCTGGATACTTAGTACAAAATGCCACAGAAACGAATCAGTTAATACTTTATCAAGTTTCTGGTACATTTGCTCAAAATGAAGAAATAAAAATTAATGGTATAGATGCATCTAGAACTATTAAATCCGTAAGAGATTATAGTATTTCCGATATCAAACAAGTAGTTGGTAACGGTGTTACTTTTAGTGCAGATACTGTTCTTTCCAGGGGAATAGATCTTTCTCCACAAGGTTCTACTTTTACAATTACCGGCAGTTCTGGAGGAGTTAGTACAGTAACTACATCAAGTTCAACATTTTATGTTGGTGTTAGTACTGGTGATATAATCTCATACAGTTCTTCAGGAAACACTGTACCTACTTATAATAGAGTAAAAGAAGTTGTAGCAACTTCAAATTCTATTATTATTGAGCCTACCACCGATGTTGTGGGAGTTTCTTCTGGATCTTTACCAGGAAGTACAATAAACACCACTAATCTGATAAAAGTTACTCCTCAGATTTTAAATACAAATCAGGCATACTTATATACAGAATTGGAGTATGACAACGTTGCTGAAACTGATCTTACTGGATCTTCTATTGTAATTAGAAAGTCATATTCAGTCACAGTTTCTTCTGGTGGACTAAATCAAGTATTAGAAACTGATACTTCTTTAACTTTAGAACCATACGATGAAGAATATTACAACCTTTCTTTTGCGAATGGGGATGTTGAACAACTTAACAATCAAAAACTAACTGTATCGGGAAGAACTGTAAGTCTGCAAAATATAAGTCAAGACGGACCTGCAAGATTGACCGTCACATTTTTAAAAGAAGATTTAAAACCAAAAAATAAAGTTTATAATAGATGTAGTGAACTTATAGTAAGTGGATCATCAAACACTTCTTCTGGTGTAGCCGGAACATCACTAGCTGATGGTTTGACATATAATTCCTTATATGGAACTAGAGTTCAAGATAAAAATATATGTTTAAATGTACCTGATGTAGAAGAGCTACTGGCTGTTTATGAATCTTCGGATTCTAATGATCCAGATCTGCCAAGACTTGTTCTAACAAATTTAAATGCAAATATACTTAATTCAATAAAAGGTGAATTAGTTTTTGGACAAGCAAGTAGAGCAGCAGCTAGATTAGTATCCAATAATAGTACAAATGAGGTTGAGGTTGTCTTTTTAAATGAAAAAACTTTTGTAACCGGAGAAAGAGTTACATTTAAAGAATCTCAAATAACAGCTATTGTCTCTTCCTTTGTTCAAGGTGATAGAGATATAACTTCTAGTTTTGTTTTAAATCCAAATCAAAAGCCGGAGTATTCTGATTATTCGTATGTAACAAGAAGATCTGATGATTCTCCTCCAACTAAAAAGTTAAAAATAATTTTCAATAATTATACCATTGATTCTAATGATAATGGTCACTTCGTTACTGTAGATTCATACGCTAAGGATAGATATACTTCAGATTTACCAATTATTTCAAATATTGCCGCTAGTGATATTATTGATGTAAGACCAAGAGTAGTTCCATTTAACGTTTCTACTGCAACTAAATCTCCATTTGAATTTGGATCAAGAGTCTTCACCACCGGTTCAAATTCCAGTCCCTATAATTTTGCAAAAGGTAGATCGATAAATCTAGGTTATTCATATTATTTGGGAAGAATTGACAAATTGTATTTGAGTAAAGATGGAAAGTTCTTTGTAAATGCTGGAGTACCTTCATTAGAACCAAAAGAACCAAATCCTGTAGATAATTGTCTTGAAATATCAACTATAGTCATACCTCCATATGTCTATGATGTTTCAGATGTTAAAAATATTTTATCATCTCATAAGAGATATAGAATGAAAGATATTTCCAATTTGGAAGATAGATTGAAAAATGTAGAGTATTATACTTCACTCTCTCTATTGGAAACGGATACCAAAAATTTAACTCTACGAGATGAACAAACTCAGTTAGATAGATTTAAATGTGGATTTTTTGTAGACAACTTTAAATCTATTTTTGGTGGTGGGTTAGGAAACCCTGCCTATAAATGTAGTATAGACACAGCGAATGGATATTTAAGACCACAACATTATACTACTTCATTAGATCTTCTTTTAGGTTCTGAAGCAGTAATTGGTGTAGGAAATACATCTAATCCTGACGCAGATCTTAGATTTGTAACTGATCTTGGATCCCCAAATACAAAAAAAGTAGGTGATGTAGTTTGTCTGAACTATACAGATGTTGTTTATTTTAGAAATAATTTTGCAACTAGATCTGAAAATGTAAATCCTTTTGCTGTTGTTAACTGGATTGGATCAATTGATTTGAGTCCAGCTTCCGATACTTGGGTAGAAACAAGAGTCACCGAAAAAGTTGAAGATCGTGACGGCAACTATCAATCAACTATTGATCAGTTAGGTATAGACAGTAATACTGGACTTTCTCCAGTCAATTGGGGTGCATGGGAAACAAACTGGACGGGTTCTCGTGAAGCCGGTAGACAAACAGTAGAAACCATAAAAACTGGTAGTACAGTTCTGTCTACAGATGTTTCTAAAATTCCAAAAAAGAAAAAAAATAACAATAAAAATAAAAACAATAAAGCTAAGAAAAAAGGTAAAGGTAAGTCACTAGTTACCACTACTATTGAAGAAGAATTTACAACGTTTGAGAATGTCTCTACAATAACAACTACTAATCAATCTAGAAGTGGTATACAGTATAAAGTTAATGAAAGATGGGACAGTGTTAATGTAGGAGACAGAGTAGTTTCTACTGACATAATTCATACGATGAGAAGTAGAAACATTGAATTTGTTGCAAGAAGAATGAAACCAAATGGATTAGTATATCCATTTTTTGATAACGTTGACATGTCATCGTATATAATTCCAAAACTTCTTGAAGTTACCATGGCTTCTGGAACATTCTCTGTAGGAGAAACTGTAACTGGAGTTTCTGGATCTGTAAGTGTTAGATTTAGATTAGCAAGTCCTAATCACAAATATGGTCCATATAACAGTCCAACACAAACTTATTCGCAAAACCCTTATAATACAACTGAAGTAGTACCAACTTCATATTCTACTACATCTACTATTTTGAATGTAGATACCGCTAGTTTAGAGTTACAGTCAAATTCTGCTTTCTATGGCAATATTATTGTTGGAATGACTCTTACTGGAGCTTCTAGTGGAGCTGTAGCTAATATTACAAATATTAGACTTATTGCTGATAATACTGGCGCAATAATAGGATCTCTCTTTATTCCAGATCCAACATTACCATCAACTCCTAAGTTCGAAACTGGAACTAAAACCTTTACACTTACATCAAGTAAGACTAACGCCACAATAATTGGAACAACAGATAGCACTGCAGAAACAAACTTCTCTTCTTCTGGAACATTAGCTAATGTAGAAAATCTTACAATAAGAACAAGAAATGCAGATGTAGAAAGACTTACTCAATCTGATGAAAGAGAAGAATCTGAAACTACTACTGAATTGCAAGCCGCAACTTCTACAGAAGTAGTGACTTCAGAAGAAGTAGTTAGAACCAGATCAATACAAACTCCTGCAAATCAAAAACCACAAAAGAAACAACCAAAAGCAAATCAAAAACCAGAAAAGAAACAAAAACAACAACAAGCTAAGTGTAAAGAGTTAAAAAATAGAGGAAAAAATCAAAAGAGATTTGTTGATCCTTTAGCACAATCTTTTGAAGTAGTAGAAACTAACGGTGTTTATATCACAAAAGTTGAAGTTTTCTTTAGATCTAAAGATACTACTGGACTCCCTGTTACGATGCAAATTCGTACAATGCAAACTGGTTTACCAACACAAACCATAGTACCTTTTGGTGAAATTGTTTTAGATCCGGAACAGGTTAATGTTTCCGATGATGCAAGTGTACCAACAGCTTTTACTTTCCCATCCCCAGTTTATTTAGCTCCAGATAGTCAATATTCCGTTGTCTTACTATCAGCATCTAATTCCTACAATGTTTGGATTTCTAGAATGGGTGAAAAAGACATTTCAACCATTAATAGATCTGAGTCTGAACAGATTATTGTTTCTCAACAACCATTATTAGGATCCCTATTTAAGTCCCAAAACGGAGCAACGTGGGATCCAAGTCAATTGGAAGATTTAAAACTGGTTGTATATAGAGCGGAATTTTTCAATGGAACTTCTACAGTACGATTCTATAATCCAGATTTGAATATTGGTAATAATCAAATTGCATCATTACAAGTCAATCCAATTGAAACAATATCTAAGACTGTTTTAGTTGGTATTGGTAGAAGTCTAACCAATTCTGAAGTTACTACACTGACTCCTGGATTAACAATTTTACAGTATGGTAACTCCGGATTTAGTGGAAAACTACGGAATGTTATTGGAGCAATAGGAATTTCTAGTACGTTAACTTTAACTTCTCCTGGAACTGGTTTTACATCAAATTATACAGTATATTCAAATGTTAATTTACTACCTATTACTGGTAGAGGTAGTGGAGGAAAAGTTAATATTGCTGTTTCTGGTGGAGTAGCTATAGCCGCAACTGTTTCTGTTGGTGGAACTGGATATTCTTATGGAGATACTCTGACAGTAGATTACTCTCAGACGGGTGGATTTGGAAAAAATCTTCTACTATCAATACCAAATAATGTTGGAATCATATCATCATTCAACACCTTATTATTGGATAATGTTCAAGGTAATGTAGTCGTAGATAGCTCATCGAATTTAATTTTTGTTGGTTCTGGTGGAACAAGTTTACTGGCCGGTGCTAATGTCAGTTATTCTGAAGTTGTCACTGATGGATTACATTTTAAAGTAAAACATTCCAATCATGGAATGTATGCCACAAATAATTTTGTAACTCTTTCTTCTATACAATCTGACCAAAGACCACAAACCATAAATTCTAGTTATACTTCAACTTCTACATCGGACATTGTTCTGAGTTCTGTAGGAATATTCACTAGTTTTGAAAACGTTCCAGTTTCTAACACCAATCCTGGATATATTCTTATTGGAGATGAGATTATAAGATATACTGGAGTGACTACATCTACAAATGTACTTAGTGGCATTACTAGAGGTATAGATTCAACAGTACCTTCAAATTATGCTGCATTAGAACAAGTATTTAAATATGAACTTAATGGAGTTTCTTTAAGAAGAATAAACAAAACACATGGTTTTGCTGATACTAATTTTTCCAAGTATCCAATAGATTTAGATCATTATTACTTAAAAGTAGGTGTAAGTACCAATGGTCCAGATAGATCTGAAGGTAATGGTAATGGATTCCCAGCTTTAGCATTTAATGAAACAAAATCTTGCGGTTCTTATGATGCTTTACAACTAATAAATTCTTATAAGACTCCAAAAGCTACGCAAAATATACCATTTAGCGTAATTACTCCAAACATTGCTATAGCTACTCCACAAGGTACAACTGTATCTGCAAGAATAAGAACATTTTCTGGAGGTTCACCAAATAATAATAGTATTACCCCATTCGTTGACCAGGGATTTGAGGACATAGCACTAGACACAACAAATTATCTTTCCAGTCCAAGGATAATATGTTCAGAGGTAAATGAAAATAATTATTTGCAAGATTATCCAGGTAAAAAATCTTTCACAATGGAAGTTAGTTTAATTACCAGCGATTCTAGAGTTTCTCCTCTTATTGATTTGGATAGAGTTAATATAATTACTACTGGAAATAGAATGAATTCTACAGTTTCAAATTATGCTACAAATCCATTAGTAAATTCTCTCTTAAATGACCCTTCTGCAGCTAGTTACGTTACTAAAGTTGTTAGATTGGAAAGGGGATCTGATAATTTGAAAGTCTTCTTTGATGCATATAGACATAGTACTAATGATATACGAGTAATGTATAGACTCTTCAGATCAGATTCAGATCCTACTACTCAGTTATATGAATTATTCCCAGGATATGATAACTTAGATGAAAATAAAAATGTTATAAATCCATATGATAATAATGGAAAACCAGATATTGAAGTAGTACCATCATCCACATTGGCTGATTTTAGATCACATGAATTTACTGCAAAGAATCTACCATTGTTTAATGGATTCCAAATTAAAATTATTATGACAGGAACAAATCTTGCATATGTTCCTCTGATTAGAGATTTACGAGTAATTGCTTCAGTATAACTATGAGAATTCCAGTAGAAGGTAATCCAGGGTTTTATCGTGATCAATCTAGTGGAGCAATTCTAAATTGCTCCGATTCTGAATACAATTCTTATGTTCAATTGAAACAACTTAAGTTAAAGGAAAAAGAAGAAATCAATCAACTAAAGGAAAATGTTAGTAAGGTTGATTTACTTCAAAAAGAAATAGATGAAATTAAGGACATGATGAAAATGATTTTGAAAAAAATGGATTCTAACTGATAAATAATTAAAAATACAGTAGAATAATGGCGGCAAGAAATGTAAATCTAGTTCTTGAACAGGGGGTTGACTTTCAAGCCACCTTTACAATCAGGAATACTAATAATGCACCATTAAACCTAACTGGATACACTGGTATTTCTTCAATCAGGAAACATCCATCATCTTCAACTTCTTATCCTTTAACTCTTAGTTTTGTAGATAGACTAAACGGTAAAATTGCAGTATCTATGGGATATACTGCAACCGATTCTATAGAAGGTGGTCGATATGTTTATGATGTAGTTCTTATTTCTCCAAATTCATATAGAACAAGAGCTATTCAAGGAAATGTTCTAGTAACTCCAGGAGTTTCATAATGACCGATTATATAGTAACTTTAAATGAACCAGGTCCGTATAGGATTGGAGTTGATTATGAAATTCCAACAAAATCAATACAGTATGGGAATATTATTTTAGATAATATAAATTCCCAATTTACTGGCGTTGCCCATACTTTTGGACTTTATTCATCATCTACATCATATGTTCCAATTAATGATCAACAGTTAATTGTTGTCAAAAATAATTTGGTGATGGAACCAAATGAAGATTATACCACTTCAAGTAATAATATAATTTTCACTTCTGCTCCAAATCCTGGTGATGATGTTTTTATTATAGCTTTAGCAACAACTGCAGATTTGACAAGAACCATTAATTATGTGGTTGATAGTGGATCAATATCAATGGTATCTGGTAATAAGGGATCTGTAACTTTAGATGTTAGTGGTGTATTGGAATCTTTAACTATTTTATCTGATCAACAGGGAGATTTAACACTAGACATTAAAAAATCGAACTATTCTACATTTCCAACATTTACTTCTATTGTTGGTGGAACTTATCCACAAATGACAAACTCTAGAAAAGTTCGTGATGATGTTCTTACAGGTTGGACGAAAACTATAATTGCTGGAGACATTTTGACTTTCGATGTGATATCAGTCAATAACATTAATAGGTTTCTAATCTCTCTGAAATTAAAATTATAAATAAAGATAGTTATTACAAAATCGTAGCCTGTAGGGGAGTTATTTCGAATGGCACTATTAGTCCCAAATATAGGAGAACTTGAGTCGCTTAGGTATCTAGTTGCACAAAACAATCACACTGCAAGTCTTGCTGACCAGTCTCCCAGAAACTTAGTTTTAAAACTTTTTACCAGTAATACTACTCCAGCAGAGAGTGATGTTCCTTCAGCTTCTGCGTATTTTGAGCCATATGGTATAGGTAACACGAATGCTTATGGGTTTGCTCCTACTACAGGCTATCCATATTGTGTAAATAATAGATCTGATCAGACATATACTTCACAGACAGGTATTCTTTTGAATGGTTCTCGTTGGAGAATCAATCAGGTTGGTTCTGGAACAACTGCAACATATCCAGAACAAACATTTACCTTCACTGGAGCAGCCGGGGATGTTTATGGTTATTATGTAACCAGAGCAAACAACATGCCTGTTTCCGTACAAGGTGTAGTCCATTATGCATCTGTAGGTATTGGAACAACTATAACCAAAGGTGATAATACCGACCCAGTTATTGGAGTTGTTGGTAACTCTTATATCACTGTTGATCCAGATCAAAACGTTGATGATTTAACTCTTGGAATGAGAGTTGCAGGAAACGCTGGTATTCAAACTGGTACAATTGTTATTGGAATCGACAGAGCATTAAAAGTTGTTTATTTGGATAAACCACTTATTGACAACATTCAGCTTGCAACAGATCCAAGTGTAACTTTCAGTTTTGGAAAAATTGTTGCAACTGGACACCAATTGGTTGCTGGAGATATCCTATATGTTGCAGCAGGAACTGGTAATACTACTTTGACATCTGGAACATATACCGTATTCTCTGTTCCTAATGCAAATGAGTTTACTACTACACCAGCACTCACAGCTACTCCAAACGCATCTGCTGGATTGAGTACCGCAACTCTTTATAGTTCAATTATGTATGCAGAAAGATTTACTAACGGACCATACACAATTGCTAACAACGGAGACCAAATCAAAATTACTCTAAACGTTGCTCTAGATTGATTTTATATTAAAAATTTAATATTTTTTGATGGTGAGAGGATTGCATTTTTATGGCGATCCTCTCTTTTTCTTTAAAAATTCTGTTGGGCTATCTCTATGACAGTCTATGTTTACAATGAATCCACTGGAATTAACTCATTTTCTACTGAGGATTATGGGTTAATTTCAGCTGCGACGACAGTATCAGTAGACAATGGACTAATAACAGAACCAAATCCAGTATACACTCCAGCTCCAAGTCCTGAAGATGATTGGTATCTCATATCAGTTGGAGAAACTCTCTATCCATATGGATCGTTATTTACCTTATCTTCAGGTAGAGAGTCTATTACATATGCTACATATGTTGCTTCTGGAAATATATCCTTTATAGCTAAGACCGCGACAGAGAAAGTAACCTTTACTTGGGTTGGTAATGGTACTTTATTCGAAATAGGTAGCGGATTAGAAAGAACACTAAGACCTTACGTATCTTCCGGAACCTTACGACTTGGTGAAAATAATTCTGCGGAATCCTCACTAACTGTACAAACCGCAGATACAACAAATACTCAACTCTTCAGCATTTCTGGATTTGCTGTAGAAAAAGACGTAGACGCATATAACGGCACTGGACTACTAAGTATTGATGGTTCATCTATCATTACGCAAACCGGATCCATATTTGGTTCCGGTTCATTAATTCTTTCAGATTCTGCAAATACTTCTCGTTTAACACCTTACGTAGGTTTTGGTACATTAAACCTCTCATCGAATGTTATTGAGAGTGAAACCGAGACCTATATTGGATTTGGAACGTTACCTAGCCTTTACAATTCTGATACTGTACATCCTTTTGTTGATTATACTCCACATTATGGTATAGATCAAAACATTGGTGTCGGTACTTTTGGAATTAGATTTGTACCTGGAGCTGGATTTACACCAGACGGAGATGGAAATCCTCGTGATGCCAAGACATATTCCAACAGATATGGAAATGTTAATGGCGATACGAACTCCGGTTCTGGTATAGGTACATTTAGATTTGATCAAGTAAGAAACCTTGCTGTTTATTCTCCACTAACTCCTTACTTCGGAGTAGGTCTTTTTGTAATTAATGGAAGTGTTTCCGAATCATTTACAAGATCAAGTTATTTTGGATTAGGTGAGATCGGTATTTCCAGTGGAGCTACTGGATTTGGTAAGTTTGGAACATATACTTATGCTGGTCTTGGAACAGTTGTATATGACCAGGAAAATGCCGAAGAAAGAATTTCTAATTCATATGTTGGTGAAGGACTGGTAGTTATTGATGCATTTGCATCAGATATTAAGAAAACAAAATCTTATGTAGGAATTGGTGTATTAGGTTATTTCTCCGGTGCTTCCGAATCTTCAACAATATCTCAAGTTGGAGATTCGGTCTTATTTAATATTTCCGGAACTTCTGTACAAAGTCTCACTATCAATCCGACAGAAGATACTATTCTATATCAGATTTCTGGGGAGTCTAATGCAAGTCGCACTTATGTATATGAAGGTGATGGAAATCTAAGTATAGTTGGATATTCCGATATTAGTATCACTCGAAATGACGGATCAACTGTCTTGTTCCACTTCGAGACTCATATTTCGGATAGTGAATATGACACTTGCGATTCCACAGAAGTTACTTGTGATTATCAAGATGCAGCACTTGTAAGTTTCGTAAGTAATCCACCTGAAAATACAGTTCTATTTAATTTAAGTGGATTAGCTGATACTAGAGAAATTGATCTATTTGTTTATAGTGGAATAGGTTCAGTTCAGTTTGTTGGAGGATTTACTGATCTTAAGCTAACGAATTCTTATTCTGGAATAGGAACTCTATCTATAAGTTCTAACCTAATTGAAAAAGAATCTGAGATTTATATTGGAATTGGTACAATACTTAAGTTGTCCGGAGGTTCGGAATCTAGGGTAACTAATGTTCCACAGAACACAATTCTTTTTGAAATTACTGGATCTGCTCAAACAAGAATTGAACTTGAATATTCTAATGTTGGAGTTGGAAACATCACAATTTCTGGTGATGCGTCTACAAGACAAACCGATCTGTTTGAAAAATCTGGTACTGGTTTAGTAACGATATATGGTGATACTTCATATCGATTCGTACCATCACCGGAAGGTTCTGGAATAGTCTCAATTGGTGGATTTGCGGACAACTCACTATCGAAGACCTACAATGCGTTAGGAAGTCTATTTGCAGTCTCTTCCGGAAGAGAGTCTTATATAAGGTCAACGTACACAGGACTAGGAACAATTTATATTCTACAGAATGTTGGAATAACTACAATAAATCCTTTCCAAATACCAAGAACTTATGTATGTATTATTTAAAATTGCTCTAAATATATCAGAGAAAGTAGTAGTTTGAAAGTAGTCGTACTATGACTAAGCAGGTACAGCTAAGAAGAGGGACAAGTGCAGAACACGCATCATTTACTGGTGCTGTCGGAGAATTAACAATTGATACCACTCTTGATGTGGGTGTTGTTCATGATGGTAGTACTGTAGGTGGCCACCCTCTAGTTGGAACCAGAGCACCACAAACTATTGTTAATAAAACATCAATAGGAATCGGAACTACAGTTGCAAATTCTGAATTAGTCGTAGTTGGTAATGCTGATATTAGTGGTTCTGTAAACTCAGAATATTTAAATATAAATGAAAGATTTCTTTTAACAAAAACTGGAATAATATCCGCTGTTTCCAGTAATAGAATATTAGGAATTGCTACTTTAGGACTCAGAAAAGGCGATACTGTAACAATTGGAGCTGGTGTAACTTTAGGGACAGGAAGTACATCAATTATTACAGGATTTGGATCTGATATTATATTATTAGCTGATAATTTCGCAAGTCGTCTTGTTAATAAGACTGGTCGATTTGAATTCCCAAGTTCTTTTAGTATTATTGGAATAAACACTGCAAGTATTAGCGTAGGATATGGAATTACTGGGCAATACTTACGTTCGGATGAACAAGTATTTTCTGTAGGAATAGATCAAATCCAATTAACCTACGGGGCAACAAATCCTTTCTCTGGCGAAGTAGATATTCTTGGAAATACTACAGCAGGAAGTAATGTAATTGCTGGTGTAAGCGCTCTCGATACTGCTCAAGTTGAAATTGGAGCGTTTGTTGAAGATTTAGATAGTCCTTCTAATATTTCCGCAGGTACTACTGTAGTCTCAAAGACTACAACTACAATAACTATATCCACAAATGCTACACAGACACTCGCTGGAACAACCATAGGACTTACTCGTGATTACAACTTTGTTCTTACACCTCCTCCTATCACTGATAATAATATTGTAATTGGTAATCCAAAAGCCGGAAGAGCAGATATTCCAAGAGTATACTCCGATTTTATTGATACAAGCGATATCAATAGTACTGCGGCAATTGTCAATACACTATTCAGTGATACATCATATACAAATCAAGCTAATATTAATTCGGGTATTATTACTACAGCCTCAATTAATTCAGCAGTTGTTAGTAATTTAAATGCAACTACCGTATATTCAAATGATGTTAATATCAATACCGGTATTATTACAAGTGTTATAATTTTAGGTTCCAATATTACTAATTCCAATACTAATACTGCTAGGATTAATATTGGTATCATTACTTCTGCAACCATAACTGGTGCTGGAATTACTAACCTTAATGTACAGACATCTACAACTAATCAGGCAAACATCAATATTGGTATCCTCACAACTGCTACAATTGGTGGAGCTACTGTTACTAATATAAACGCTACGAATTCTTATACAAATACGGCTAATATTAATAGTGGTATCATTACTACTGCTACAATTACTGGTGCTACCGTAACTAATGCTAATATTAGCACGTCTTACACTAATCAAGCTAATATTAACACAGGTATTATTACTAATGCTACCATAGGTAATGTTGGTATAACAACATCATATACAAATCAAGCTAATATTAACATCGGTATTGTTACTACAGCTACGATTACTGGTGCCACTATTACCAACGCCAATATTACCACTTCCTACACAAATCAAGCCAATATTAATAGTGGAATTATTACTACAGCTACTATTTCTAGTGCGACTATTTCTAATGCTGGAATTTCCACCTCTTATACAAACATTGCTAATATTAATACTGGCATTATTACTAGTGCAACTATTAGTTCGGCAGATATTAATGTTGGAATAACCTCATTTTCATTTGTTGCAACATCTTACTCTAATGAAGCCAATATTAATACTGGAATTATAACATCAGCTACGATTAGTCAAGCGGGAATTACAAGTTCTAATACTCAGTTTGCAACTATTGTTAATGCTGGAATCTCCACGTCTTATACTGATGTAGCCAATATTAATAGTGGAATTATTACTTCGGCTACTATTGCTGGCGCAACTATTACTAATGCCAATATTACCACATCATACACTAATGTAGCTAATATTAATCTTGGCGTTGTAACTTCGTTAACTGGCCAGACTAGTATTATTGACAACTCCTTTACTACCACCTCTTATACAAACCAGGCCAATATTAATACTGGTATCATCACTGAAGCCATAATAACTAATGCAGGAATCACTACATCATATACTAATGTAGCTAACATTAATAGTGGAATTATTACTTCAGCCACTATTGATTCCGCTACTATTACTAATGCAGGAATCTCTACTTCTTATACAAATAGAGCTAA
>Ga0315907_10002263_pt1 | contig 24577 bp, 19 predicted proteins | sample LakEriMetagenome_3_FD_203525 | JGI IMG/M metagenome (GOLD analysis project Ga0315907, IMG submission 203525) | Freshwater fungal communities from buoy surface, Lake Erie, Ohio, United States - Buoy 12 MA123 | ecosystem: Environmental > Aquatic > Freshwater > Lake > Lake biofilm | place: USA...
TGAAGAAGCTCGTCGTTCCTTCTGGATTGCCGTTCCCTCCGTTTAAGACCTGCGGCACCAAGAAGTACTGCAGGCTGCCTGCCACCCCCAGGATGAGCGTGTAGAAGATGACCGGAGTGATCATTGGAAGCGTAATGTGGCGAAGGCTTGCCCACCATCCAGCACCGTCGACAGTGGCCGCTTCATAGAGCTCCGTCGGCACGCTACCGAGGCCAGAGAGGTAGACAACGATGGCCGAACCTATCCCCCAGATTCCCATCAAGACGAGGGCGGGATAGATCAGGGTGGGATCGTTCACCCAGAGGGGTGGCTCCTCAATGCCAAAAAGAGAGATCAGAGTGTTCAGAGGCCCGTTCTGCCCCATCACGCCAGTCCAGCCGATGATCCCTGCGACGAATGGGATGACGTAGGGAAGGAACCAGAGGACTCGAAACGTGCCAGGGGCCATCAACGCCTTGCTGTTGAGAATCAGTGCGACAGACAAGGGCACAAGAATCCCAACAGGGAGTGCGATCAACATGAATCGGAATGTGACTCCAAGAGCGTTCCAGGCCTGCGGATCGCCAAAGAATCTGATCCAGTTATCCAGGCCGATGAATTCAAAGCTACGGCTAGCCCCAGTAAGGGATGCGTCAAAAAAGGTGAGTAATAGGCTTGCGACAATAGGAAAGGCATAGAACACCGTGAGGCCAATCAACCACGGTGAGATGAAGATGAATCCCCACTTCGCCTCGCGCTGTTCCAATTTGTTCCTAAAGATGCGCATGTTCACTCCCCACACTCGCTCTTCTGCCGACATCTTGGCGGTAGTTTCGGGGCGGATGCGACCTCGTCGCACCCGCCCCGAGTGACTTCTTGTTTGCGCTAAGAGACCGCGGTGGCTATTCCGCCTCGTCCGCGATCGCTTGAAGGGCCGGAAGGAACGTATTCGTCACGTAATCGGACACGTTCATTGAGGCCTTCGTCAGCCGTGGCGTGAAATCGCTGTAGATGTACTCCCGAGCCTTCAGGTAGTTCGGGATGTACGCCTCAGCGCTTGGGCTCGATGCATTGGCGTAGCTCGCCTTTGCAATGTCCCAATTCACGCCTTGCGGGAATCGCTCGTCCAGGGTCGCGAAGAACGCGTCCTGGTCTGCTTCTCGGGCTGGCATGCCGCCGTAGATGACGAGCAGCTCTGCCGATGCCTCGCCGAGCAGATACGTCATGAACTGGAATGCCTCCTTCGGGTGTTTGCTACCAGCCGAAATACGGAAGGTGTCCGCATTCAGATCGTTGCTGATCGTCCCGTTGTACGACGGGGTCGGCGCGATGTTCCAATCTTCACCGAGAACGTCGCCGAGACAGCACGTATACCAGGTGTAGGACTGGCCCATTGCGATCTTCCCTGTTGGGAAGGCGTTGCCTTGGCCCCACTCCTCTAGTGCGGCGACGTCCGCGTTCGGCATGAAGTAATCCTTAAATGCGCCGTCGTTGTACCACTGCCAAGCGTCAATCCATCCATCTGGAACAGCAAGTGTCTTGCCGTCTGACTGGAGGAACTGACCTGGCTTGAACCAACTACCCCACTCAGGGGCGCCGTTCCATGGCTGCGCATAGCCGTACTGAACGATTTTATTCTTGTTGAAGCCTGCCTCGGTTGCATTCTTGCCAGCACTGTCGACTGTCAAGAGCATGCCGATCTCACGTACCGTCTGCCAGCTCCAGTCAACTTCTGCACCGTTCAGCATGTACTTTCCGCCGTACTCTGCCGGTGGTAGTTCGAGCCCAGCCTCTTCAAAAAGCGACGGGCGGTAGTACATGAATGACGGGAACGAGGCAAAAGGAAGACCGAGTTGCCCTTGTCCGCCGACTGCAAATGCCTCAACAGCTGCCGCTGGGAATTGCGCAAGGTCATAACCCGACTCTTCGATGAGCGGCGTCAAGTCCAGCCACTGTCCGTAGAATCCGTTTGAGCCGGCGACGCCAGCCGGCCCAACGACATCTGGCGGGTTCCCTGCCGCGTTCTGTGTGAGCAGGGTGTTCTTGGCGTCCGCGTTCGGCACCACCTCAAGGGTGACCTGAATGTTTGGATTCGCCGCGTTCCACCTATCAACTACTGCCTGCTGCACAGGCACCTGTGTCTCTACGTTATCGCCAGTTCCAAGGCCAACGAACCAGCGCAACTGAACCACTTCAGTTGGCTCCGTCGAAGACGTTGAGCCGCCACACGCGACGGCGAGGAGCATCATCACCGCGGCAATCGCGCTGAGACGCCACTTCCTCTGATTCATGAGTCCCTCCTGCTTCTCGCGAAAGCACCCTCCAGCGGAGAGAGCCTGCTGAGCATACGAATACGCCTCACACGGGTGGTGCGGGGGGTGGGGTGCGGTGGGCGCAACCTTTGCGGGGGGCTGAACGTGGAGGGAGCCTAGAATCAGCTCAGAACCGCAGTAGAGGGGGGTCTTTGAAGGTCAGCATCATTGGGGCCGGGAGCACCTATACCCCCGAACTCATTGAGGGGATCGGCGAGGGGAGGCTCGGCACACCCCTGGATGAACTCGTCTTGATGGACCTTGACCCTGCGCGCCTTGAGATCCTCGGTGGCCTGGCGAAACGGATGCTCGACAAGGCCGGCTGGAGCGGGCGACTGAAGCTCACCACCTCGCGTGACGAGGCGCTCGACGGACCAGACGCCTGTCTCGTGCAGTACCGCATCGGCGGATCTGCTGCGCGCGTCAAGGATGAGTCAATCCCACTCCCACACGGCGTACTCGGGCAAGAGACGGTCGGTCCGGGCGGCTGGGCAAAGGCGCTGCGCACCGTGCCGCCCACGATCGAGATCGCCGAAGCGCTCGCAAAGAGCAGCCCGAAGGCATGGCTGCTCGACTTCGCGAATCCTGTCTCCATGGTGAGTCAGGCGCTGATCGGCGCAGGGCATCGCGCCGTTGGTCTCTGCAATTCAGCGATCGGCCTGCAGCGCAACGCGGCGAAACACTTCGGCGTTGCGCCTGAACGCGTGGAGATTGAGTCGGCGGGACTGAATCACGGCGCCTGGTATCGAGAGATTCGCGTGGATGGTCAGCCGAAACTTGCCGATCTCATTACAACCGAGAGTGCGAAGCTCGCCGAGATGACCGGCTGGAGCGAAGCACAGCTGCGTGAGGAGCGCGCCATTCCGAGTTACTACCTGCGCTACTACGCAGAGCCGGAGAAGGTGATCGTTGAACAGCGCGCCGCTGGCACGCGCGGACTTGAGGTGGCAAAGATTGAAGCGCAGCTCGTTGAAATGTACAAGGACCCTAACCTTGCCGAGAAGCCAAAACTTCTAGAGAGTCGCGGCGGCGCCTTCTACTCCGCGGCGGCGCTCGACCTAATCGCGGCGCTCACGGGCGCGAAGCCGGCCAAACTCGTCGTCAACGTCCGTAATGACGGCGCAATCCCCGATCTTCCAGACGATCAGGTGATTGAGGTGCTCAGTGATGTTGACGCAGCCGGCGCACGGCCAATCCCGATCGCGCCGCTTGGTGGCGCGCGCCGCGATCTGATCCTGGAACTCGGCGCTTTCGGTAAGGCAACGGTCGCTGCGGCGCTCTCAGGCGACCGCGCGGCTGCGATCGACGCACTTGCGCTCAATCCGCTCGTGCCGAGCCACGACGTTGCAGAGGTGATCGGCGGCGAGCTCCTTGCGGCGCACGCAGCGAACCTTCCGCGCTTCGCGCGCTAGATCGCGCTACTCCGCGCTAGATCTTTACGGGCTTCGCCTTCTTGATCGCTGCGCGCAGTGACGCTTCGGCGTGCGTGCGTGTGGCGGGTCCAGCGCCAGACTCGTCGAGCGCATAGAGCAGTGCACCAAGCGCTGGTGGTTCACGCAGTGGTCGCATTTCGGCGTTTGGAATTGCGGCGACGAGCGCCGCGTAGAGGCGAGAACGATAGCCGGGGAGCGATGAGAGGATCGTGCTGCCGATCAGCACGATCGGGATGCGCTTTCGGCGCGAAGGGGCGCGGCGCTGCGCCGCAACGGCGTAGGCAACGGCGTGATCAATCATTAATGTCTCAATCTCGCGCGCCACTCGATCACCGCGCTCTGACTCTTCTAAGAGCACGCGTCCGAGTGCACCAATCCCACCGTGAGGGACGCGGTCCTCCAGCACCGCGTCAAGAAGCGCGCGGAGTGATGTGAAGCCGGTGGTGCGCAAGATGGCGCGACCGAGACTCGTTCGTGGACCACGCCCTTCGTAGGCGCGTACCGCTGCGCCGAGCGCCGCAACGCTGAGTCCGCCGCCGCCGCCAAAGTCGCCAGAGATGTCGCCGAGTGCGGCGAAGCGCGCCGTCTTCCCCTTCTCGTTCACGCCGATCGCGTTCACGCCGGCGCCGCCGACAATCGCGATCCCAACGCCGTCGGTGGTTGCCACACGGAGACCCGCCTCGGAGTCGTTTCGTGTAGAGAGGTGGTCCGCAATGCGCGCCGATCCTCGGCCAGCGAGCGCGCCGCGTACCGCTTTTGCGTCGCGCGGCGTATCAATCCCCGCCATACAGAGGGCAACCGCCGCTGGTCGCTCGCCGCCACGCTTGGCGCGCGTAAGCGCCGCATCAATGCCAGAGCGGATCAGCGCTGCCGCAGGGAGGAGTCCGATCCCTTGTGGATTGCTGCCACTGACACGCACCCAAGAGAGAAGCTTTCCGCTTGTATCTGCAAGCAGAATGTCGGTCTTGGAGTTGCCACCGTCAACTCCAATGATCAGCGCGGAGGCTCTTGCGCTTCGTTGCTTCACCGCTCGTTTCACCAGTCGACCTCGCCAAAGTTGTCTGGGATCTCTTCTGGTTCAAGTTGGTCAACCGTCACAAACGTCGCCCCCTCTTCACGCAACCGCGCAACAATGCGCGAGATCTTCTCGTGCGTATACGAAGGCCAGGTGTGGAAGAGGAGGATCGCACCATCACCGTGAGCGAGCGTGCTCGCGACCGCGGCATCTTCCATGTGTTGCGCCGTCTCGCGATGATCCCAATCGTCACCCGAAGCGCTCCAGAGCACCTGCTTGTAGCCGAGCTGCTCAAGCGCCGCGCGCACGCGAGGATCTTTTGCACCAGCACCAAACGGCGAGCGGAACCACGGCGCAGGATCACGTTTGCAGATCGTTTCGATCGCGCCAGCAGCCGTCTTGATGTCTTCCATGAGCCCAGCTTCGGTGAGCAGGTGCATCTTGGCGTGATAGTGCGAGTGGTTGCCGATCAGGTGCCCGTCGTCCGCGATGCGGCGTGCCTGATCAGGGAAGGCCTCGGCCCAACGTCCCTGGACAAAGAAAGTGCCGTGCACGTTGAGGAATCCGAGCGTCTCGCGCAACCGGTCCTCCGAGCCGACCAGATGATGCGGACGATCGGGGTGCTCAGCATCAAATGTGAGTGCAACGCGAAAGTTAGACATGACGTGATTCTCGCATCATGCGCCGAGCGCACGCCGGACGGTTGCCAACTCAGCCTCTCCGATCCCTCGCTCGTGCGCATGCGAGTACCAGTAGCCGCCCGCACGGGCAAACTCCGGAAGTGCGCGCAGCGTCGCCTCGACCTCAGACCATGTGACACCAAGGTCGTTGAGTCGCCAACGTGTGCCGGCCGCCGTGACGATTCTCCGCGCGCGATCGTGGTCGATCTCGGTCAGCGCAGTCATTGCGAGCACCCCCATCACCACGAGTTCACCATGCATGATCGTGCGACCCGTCACCGCTTCAAAGCAGTAGGCGAAGAAGTGCTCGCTCCCTTCTTCAAAGCGCGCGTGGCCAAGGTCGTGGCAACGCCACCCAATCTCGCGGTGCAACTCCATCAGCGCGCGAATCCCCGCCTCTGAGCGCGCGGCGATCTCTGGCGCCGCCGCCTCGAGGGCATCGATGTATCGGACGGAAGCATCCGCACCCTCCTGGTTCCACGCGGGATCAATCCCCTTTGCGACCGCAAGCTTCCAATCGGCGAGTGCGGTGAGGCATGAGAGAACGTCACCGATCCCAGCAGAGAGGAGTGCAAGGGGTGCTGCGCCCAAGATCTCGTAGTCGATCAGCACCTCATCGGGGACCGCGTCGCCGTCGTAGCGCACGCGCTCACCGTCGCGAAGCGCGCTCATGCGCGTGAAACAGGCGTCGACAGATGCGAGGGTCGGGAGCTGCACGAGTGGGAGCTTGCGTCGCCATGAGATCCACTTCGCCACATCCATCGCGGTCCCGCCGCCGATGCCGACCACGGTCACACCGTCGGGCGCCGCGTGCGCGAGAGCATCAAGCGTCTCTTGATCTAACGCTCTCGCGAAGACGAGGGCGGTCGGTGCGCGCCCGAACCTTGGCTCAACGATCGCCCAGGCTTCGGGCTGCGTCACTACCAGCGTCTGGCCGAGTCGATCGCCAAGCCCACGAGCAAGGCCAGCGTCGTAGGCGGCGGCAAACCCGTGCTGTGCGACAAAGGGGGTGTATCCATCACGTGCCGCGCGCGGTGCGGGGCCGCGGGTGATGGGCCGATCGCCTCCGTCACGCCCCGTCTTCCCTGTCTGCCACATCGCACCCACGATCGCTAGCATCTCATGATTCTTCGCTATCGACGACTTGCGTCCCAAATCACCGAGAGGAGCGAATCATCGCCGAGTGCATCTTGCGACAGTTCCCAAATCATGATCCCAGAAGCCTCCAGCTGTGCAAGCTCAACTTTAGTGCGGAGGGTTGCTGGACCGTTGTAATAGCGACTCTCATCAAAGTAAAGAATCTGATCACCGTTCGCTGCCTCTGGATCAGACTCAAGAAGTTTGTGATACGCGAGGTTCCCAGGGCGGGCGTAGAACGGTACGCCAAGCACCCGCTTCTCTTTGGGCAAACCCTTCGCGCCCCACGATGCGAGCGCCTCTTGTGCAAGGCTCATTGGTGAGTGCTCGGTGCCACCACCGTCGTAGGCCATGATGTTTACGAAGTCAACAAACTCAAACACCACAGGATCAATCCCCGCAGCGTTGCCAGCATCAGCCACGACCGCGGTGGTGAGCAAGCTCCCCGCTGGAAGAGCATTCCGAAGCTCCTGCATCAGAGAAACAAAGTTGGCACTTGATGCGCCAGCGTCTGGATACTCCCAATCAATATCTGCACCGTCGAGTTGATACTCAAGTACAAAATTAACCACCCCGGCAACAAACCGGGCGCGGCGATCATTATCTGAGGCGAGTGCTTCAAACTCGTCATCCCAGCCCCAACCTCCGACAGAGATCAACACCTTGACATCCGCCTCTGCAGCACGCGCAACGACACGGCGCAGTTGTGCCGATGAACCGAACGACTTCAGCTCTCCGTTTGTCATCGGCAGCAAGAATGCGTAATTGATGTGTGTCAGCTTGGAGACGTCGATCACATCCAACACCGCACCAGCGGTGACATACCCCACGATTCGGAAGGGGCCCTCATCCTCTGCGTCATCCTTGGGGGCAGTCCCGCTGCAGCCAATAAGCAGCAAGAGGGAAAGCGTTGCGCTCATCAGCGCGGCCAGAAGCGTGCGTGCGGGGCTGCTCACCAAGCTATTCTAGTTGACCTAGGTTCGTCACCGCCGCACACATCAGAAGTGCGATAGGCACTATTTCTTGGTTGATATCTTTACTGCATCGGATCGCGGTGATGGGCCGGCTGGAATCGTGTAGGCCACCAGCCGAACGCTGTACTTTGTACCAGGAGTCAAGCTGGTGATCGTGCAGTCCCGTTCGCTCGCTACCGCACGGCACGAGCGTGTGTTCTGGCCTTTTGCCGTTGCTTCCGCAACCCAACCGGATGGCGCACTCCCTGTCGGTGGTGCGGTCCATCCGACTGTGATGCTCGTGCGCTTCGCAGTCAACACAGGTGCGGCGGGTTTGGAAGGAGGAGCCGCACCCCACGCCGTGATGCAAACACGTCCACGGCCACCTGCTTCCATGCTTCGGAGTCGCAAGGACGCGTATGCGACTGAATTGACAGAACTTACCAGCGCATCTGGCTCCACATCGAGCCCCTCGCCAATCGCGCTGAACGACTGACTCGCGGCACTCCAGACAGCGATGTGCTGCGTTCTGGCGCTACCAGCTGCATCAAATGCGCCGCCCACCACAACCCGTCCATCGGGTGTCGCTGCGAGCGCGGTGATCCATGCTGCGCGGCGTGAGCGTGTGACACCACCGCCCACTCGCTCCCATCCATATCCGCTCAGTTGGCTCTCGCGAACGAGCGGGCTACCGTACCAGCCAACGCCCGTGCCAGCGGTCAACATGCCACCCCCGTCAAGCACAAGTGCGTGCGGAGCGTCACCCAACACACTCGTCGTTGCGCTTACTGTCCAGCCAGCCACGAGAGGGCTCCATCGCGCCACCAGGGCCTCTTGCGAGCCAATGCGAAGGTGACCGCTCGCATGAACCACTCCGCTAGCAGTGAGTGCGACAGACTCCACAACTCCCTGGAGAACATCGCTTCCCGAGCCTGCCTTTAGTTCAACCCACCCCTTCGCTCCATCCCATACTCCAACGCTCACCGTCTTCGACTTGCCTGGAACAGTGAAGCGCCCCCCGACCGCGACTCGGCCACTCGCCTGATCTAGGTAGATTGACCGCACAATCACCGCTCCGCGCAAACCGTCGCCAAGCGCCGTCCAGCGACCAGTTTTGAGATTGAGCATCGCGATACCCTTCGCCGCCACGCGACTCTTGGCGTTGCTGACGCGAACGAAGTCTCCGCCGACATAGAGACGCTGGCGCGCACCATCAACACGAATTTCGTTCACCGTTGCAGCGCTTCCATCGGCGCGGGTGAGCGAGGCGAACGGCACCCATCTTCCAACCTTGGGATCACGAGCAGCGAGTCCAGCAACCGCGACTCCACCCGCTCGAGTCAGCGCGGCACCTCCGGCAACCAGCCGACCGTCTGGAAGTTCAGCGAGCGCCGTGACGAGACCAGACCAGTCGCCGGTTTCGGTGGATGAGAGGTCGAGCCATGATGGCGCACCGCCAACACTCGTACCACTCCCCCCACAGGTGAAGAGCGAAGCAGGGGGAGTGACGGGGAACGGCTCAGGGTTTGCGCGGGAGGAGGCGCGAAGGCCCGCACCACTCGCACCAGCAACCGCTTGCGCTGCGCTCGGAGCAGGAGTATCAAGGAGACCGATCAGGTTGATTGCAAGATCATCTGCATAGTTGCCGGGTGTTCCCATCCCGTTTGCAGTCACAGCAATCGTTACGCCAAGCTCAGGGATCCTCCGCAGACTGGTGCTAACGCCGCTGTACCCGCCCGTATGTCCATAGGTGCGCAGCGTGCCGAGCCAGCTGCGATCCATCATGCTGCCGATCGTGTACGACCACGGGAGACCCGTAAGGTTTGCAATACCGTTAATCAGTTGTGTCTGACTCCCTTCAAGGAGTCGATCGCCCCAAAGCAGTTCGCCGAATCGGGCGAGATCACGGGGTGTGGCAAACAGGTCGCCCGCTCCACGCAAAACCGCGGCAACAGATTTCGTCGGCCCCCAACCAGATTGCCCGAACGGGCGCATTTTTCCACGCGACCAAATGTGGGTCCGCGCGGCACCCGCGACCGGACCAAACGAGGTTTCTTTTAGTCCAAGTGGCCTGGTGATCAGCTTCTCTACCAGCTCGCGCCACCCAACGCCAGTGGCCTTCTCCGCTGCGAGTGTCACTAGCGTGAAACTCGAGTTCGAGTAATCAAAGTCCCCAATCTCACCGCGTGGAAGCAGGTTCTGCACGGCGGTCTTCGCTCCAACCTTGCCATTTGCATTGCGGATCAGCCAGTCCATACGTGTGTACTTATCGGTCAACCAATCGCTCATGCCACCTTCGTGTCGAAGCAGATCCTCTATCGTTGCATCAGGACGGACGTCTGCATAAGGGACGAGCGACGCCGCCGGCGTTTCGAGCGGCATGACTCCACATGCATCCAGCAGCAACGCGAGCACAGCAGTGAACGGTTTGCTGACGCTCGCAAGCGCAAAGGGAGTTGCCGGCGTCACCTTCCGACCACTGTTGCTGTCCGCAACACCGCTGACCGCGGTCGCCGTCCTGCCGTCATCCCAACGAAGCGCGACAGAGATACCCGGATATCGCGCACGTCGATTCTCCCGCCACGTGCTGACCCGCTTCTGGAGTTGATTAGCGAGTGCAGGATTCAAGGGCTGGGGAGCGGGAAGTGGGACGGGGCGCGCAGCGCAGGCTCGCCATCCGCTGTTTCCTGCTGCGGTCGGCGCAGGCGACACACCGACGGACAACGTAAAGGCAATGAGAAGAAGGATCGAGATGAGGTTCCGGGTCATGCGCGCGCCTACCGAACGCGTGAAATCAGCCAGCAGATTCACGCACAATCATTCCCGCAGCAACGGTGCGGTTGGTTGACTCATCCACAAGGATAAAGGCGCCGGTTTGGCGGTTGGCCAGGTATGGGTCGACAAAGAGCGGCTTCGTGGAACGGAGGCGGATGCGGCCGATCTCATTCAGCCCGAGACCATCAACCCCCTCCACGCGGTGGAGCGTGTTGATGTCAATGCGGTAGTCGATTTGCTTCACCACCGCACGCGCCCAGCGCGTAGTGTGCTTGATCGCATAGGTCTTACCCGTCGTCAGCAGCGCGCTCTCGTCCATCCAGCAGACCTGCGCGTCAATATCCTGCATGACAAGCGGAACGTTGTTGGGTCGGCAGAGCATGTCTCCGCGGCTGATATCAATCTCATCTTTGAGCGTGATCGTCACCGCCATCGGTGGATACGCTTCTGATACCGGACCGTCCGCCGTCTCAATGGACGCGATCTCGGTCTCAAGACCCGCAGGTAAGGCACGGATACGGTCGCCAGGCTTCAAGATTCCTGAGGCAACCGTGCCCGCATATCCACGGAAGTCGCGGTTCTCGTGCGACTGCGGGCGCACCACATACTGCACTGGGAAGCGGACGTCGACGAGGTTGCGGTCGCTCGCCACGTGCAGGCGCTCGAGGTGGCTGAGAAGCGGTGCGCCGTCAAACCAGGGCATGTTGGTTGAGCGCGTCACTACGTTGTCACCGCTGAGTGCGGAGAGCGGAATGAAGGTGAGGTCGCGGAGGCGAAGGCGCGAGGCGAACTCGGTAAACTCACGGCGAATCCCCTCAAAGACCTCTTCCGACCAGTCCACAAGGTCCATCTTGTTGACGCAGACCACCATGTGCGGCACACCGAGCAGCGTGGCGATAAACGCGTGGCGTCGGCTCTGCTCCGTCATCCCCTTTCGCGCATCAACGAGGACAAGCGCCACATCTGCAGTTGAAGCTCCCGTGACCATGTTGCGGGTGTACTGAATGTGGCCAGGGGTGTCCGCAATGATGAACTTGCGGCGTGGAGTGGCGAAGTAGCGATACGCCACATCAATGGTGATCCCCTGCTCGCGTTCCGCACGGAGGCCGTCGGTCAGCAGTGAGAGATCGGTATATTCGTGGCCGCGCTCGCGGCTGACGCGCTCAACGGATTCAAGCTGATCGGAGAAGAGCGACTTTGAATCAAAGAGGAGTCGCCCGATCAACGTGCTCTTCCCGTCGTCAACAGAGCCGGCGGTTGCAAACCGGAGAAGGTCGGCCTCCATCAGAAGTAGCCCTCCTTCTTCCGGTCTTCCATGGCCGCCTCAGAGACCTTGTCATCGCCACGCGTTGCGCCACGTTCGGTAATGCGCGCCGCTGCAATCTCTTCCACAACCTTTGCCACCGTGTCAGCAACGGATTCCACCGCAGCGGTGAGATTCGCGTCGCCCATGGTGCGATACCGCACGCTCATCTTCTGCGACGTCTCGCCTGACTTCAGGGCAACAAACTCATTGACGGCGTAGAGCATGCCATCGCGCTCCACGACCTCGCGCTCGGCGGCGAGATAGAGCGAAGGGATCTCAACGTTCTCAGCTTTGATGTACGACCAGATGTCGAGCTCCGTCCAGTTGGAGAGCGGGAAGACGCGAATGCTCTCGCCAGGAAACACCCTGCCGTTGTAAAGACTCCAAATCTCCGGACGCTGGTTCTTTGGATCCCACTGGCCGAACTCGTCACGGAAGGAGAAGACGCGCTCTTTCGCGCGAGCCTTCTCTTCATCGCGGCGGCCACCACCAAAGAGAGCATCAAACTTTTCGCGCGCCACGGCCTCCAGCAAGACTGGCGTCTGGATGCGGTTCCGTGAGCCGTTCGGCTCCGCTTTCACCACGCCGCGCTCAATTGCGTCTTGCACCGAGGCAACAACGAGTCGCAGTCCAAGTTGCGCCGCCCAGCGATCACGATACGCAATCACCTCAGCAAAGTTCAGCCCCGTATCAACGTGCATCACAGGAAACGGGATCGGCGAAGGAGCGAAGGCCTTTCGCGCAATATGGAGCATCACGATGGAGTCTTTCCCGCCGGAGAAGAGGAGGCAGGGGCGTTCCATCTCCGCCGCAACCTCGCGGAAGATATGGATGCTCTCCGCCTCCAGGGCGGCGAGCTGGCTCATCACGTGGCTCTTCATCGTGCGCTTCTCATCCCGCTGATTCTGCCGCACCTGCGCCACTCGCACCGTCGAGCCCGAAGCCCGCCGCATCAAGGAGTAGACGCACCTCGTCGGCGCGATCAGGGTGGCAGACTACAAGGTCAGGGAGGAGGAGTTCTGGGACATTGTATTTGAGCGGAGAGCCGTCCAACCGCGTCGCAACAAGCCCCGCCGCCAGCGCCACCGCAACCGGTGCAGCCGAGTCCCATTGATACTGGCCGCCAGCATGAATGTAAGCGTCGGCTTCACCACTCACCACCGCCATCACTTTCACGCCAGCCGATCCCATCGGCAGAAGTTTGGCGCTACCCGCTGACTCGAGTGCCGCAATAAAGCCTGGCGGGCGTGTGCGACTCACCGCAATGCGCAGTGGGCCTGCTGGGCTTTGCGGGACTTCTGGCGGTGCATCGCTGCTGTAGATCACGCCGCGCGCAGGGAGTCCAACGACGCCGAGCGTTAACCCGTTACCGCGCTCCCAGAGCGCCACGTGTACAGCAAAGTCATCACGCCAGACTCCAGCAGAATCTTGTTCGCCAAACTCGCGTGTGCCGTCGAGCGGATCAATGATCCAGACGCGTTCGGCGATCAGCCGGCGCGGATCATCTGCCGCCTCTTCTGAGAGGAGGCTATCTTCTGGCCGCTCGTTCGCGAGCAGCTTCATGATGGCGCGGTTCGCTTCGCGGTCCCCTGCAGTCCGAAGTGCTTCGGAGTCTGTGGCTGTATCCGTTGCTGCACCGTGGCGGAGCTGTAGCAGCAGCTCGCCAGCGAGGGAGGCTGCCTGCGCTGCAATCTCTGCGTCGGACTGGCTTCTCATCATCAGGGGTCAGGTTAGGGGGTAATCTGACGACATGCGAGAAGAGCAGCGCCGTGAAGGGAGCCCAGCGCTTGTCGTCCTTGATTCAGCGGGGGTTGACCTGCTGGAGCTGGTGCGCCTCGGCGCGCAGCCGAGCAGCGCACTCCACCGTTACCTCGGCAACGAAACCACCGTTCTGCTCTGCGATGAGGAGAACACGCCACTCAGTGAGCTTTCGGCCAGCGAGGTTACGCACGTACGACCGCTTGCGACTGGAGTTGGCCTCGCCTGGAGTCAAGAGCTGCGTCGACATGTGTCAAGCATCACGGAAGTTGACGCTCCGACTATCGCGCTGATCGCATACCTCCCACCCTCAATTGCAGAGTTAAACTCGCTCATCACGCGTGCGAACGAGATAGATGCGAAGCGCATCTTGCTCTGCGCACTTGTATCTCGCACGCCCGCGCCAGATGGTGAGGTTCAGCCATCCGGTCTGCTGCGCGCAATCACATCCGCCGCAAAAGAGCTGGAGGGCTCGCTCCCAACGTGTCAGATCACGCCGCTTGCAGTGCCATGGCCGAAAGGCGATCTCAACCCCGAAGATCTCGCGCGCGCCTACGGTGCAACCGAGGTGGTGACTGGCGCAGAGCGTTACCCCGCCAATGCCCCAACCGGGTACCCCGTGGGTTCCGCACAAGAGATCGAGCGAGCGCGAAACACCGCCTGGGGGAAGGGGGCGGTGGTCCTCTTCACCGGCCTCTCAGGGTCTGGGAAGTCCACGATCGCTGCGGCACTCGCCGAGCTTCTCAGGGACGAGGGGGCTCGCGGCGTTGCGCTTCTTGATGGCGATGCGATGCGGCGCAGCATCTCCGCAGGACTTGGCTTTGACCGAGCCTCGCGCAACACAAACGTGCAGCGTCTGGGAGTCGCGGCAGCCGAGATTGCCCGCGCAGGTGGCATTGCGATTGCGGCACCAATTGCGCCGTTTGCCGAAGGGCGCGCGCTTGCTCACAAGGCTGCGGCGGGCCTCCCATTTCTCCTCGTGCACATCAGCACACCGCTTGAAGTCTGTGAGCAGCGAGACCGGAAAGGGCTCTATGCGAAGGCACGTGCTGGAACGATCAGCGACTTCACCGGAATCTCTTCACCCTACGAGGCTCCCGACGATGCAGACCTTGTGATCGACGCCTCCGCTGTGAGCGCATATGAAGCGGCAGTGTCAGTGAAGGAGTTACTAAAGAAGACTGCTGGTTGATCTAGCGGCGCGTGATCTTCCTGATACGAGAGGTGACCGACCAGAGCAAGCGCTGAGCCACAACGCGCAGTAGGTCAATCGTGTGTACTCGCTGGAGGGCTTGAGGCTCCACCCTTACGTCAATGCCAGGGCGACCAGACCCATTCTCTCGGGCGGCACCACTGGCATAGAGCATCCCCATCGCGGCCCGAGTCGCAACCTCCTCAGGAACGCGACGATCTGTGGCAGCACGATCGCTTGCGCTGCCGCTCGCGAGCGGCGGGATCGGCGCGGCTGACTCGCCTTTTGGCGTTCGACCGCCAAGTTCATCAAGGTTGCCGATCACCTGCACTCCAAGCGCACGAATCGTTGCCGCGCTCTCCCAGCCAATTGCATCCGCGCGCTTGATCGCCCAACTCGGTGTCACCTGTTTTGGCTCTTCTGGCCCAGCTGTTCGACCCTTCATGTAGAGCGCGATTCCACGCGTGATCATCTTGTAGAGGAGGGGTCGCGTGATTCCCGCTTCGGCGAATCGCTCATTGAGCGCGCGGATCAGTTCAATCTCTTCCGCAGTCATGGATCGATTCACTGTGTCGTTCTGCGGTTTGAGTGTTCCCGTTTGGAGGTTGAGAAGCGCCTCAAATGCCTGGTAGATCGCCGACTTGTTTTGTTCGTCAACCATCACCACGCTGAGCCGTTCTGGCCCCACCACGGACGCCCATCGAGCAGCGAGGCGGTCATGTCGCTGACGCGACCAGAAGGTTGCCCCCTTCCCCTCGTCTGGCTGCTCAAAGACCCAGTGCAGCCACTGATCAAACGAGTAACGCGCACCCTCTTGAACATTCTGCTGCCAGCGTGAAGCAAGGATGCGTGAGACTGGCCGAAGGGTCAGCGCAACATGAACTCGGTCCCCGCCGAGCTCACTGATGATGCGGGCAATTTGTGCATCATCAGCCCCAGCGAAGAACTCACTTGAGACAAAGACTCGTGGCTCCTTCGCCGTGCGAACTTCACTAACCAGACGCTTCCAGTGGTGTGCTGAGGGCGCCTCCCCCAGAGTTGGATGCTCACGGCCGAGCACCGCATATGCCGCCTGTCCTGATTGCTGGGTCCGCCCTGCATAACGCACCCCTTGTGCGCGCATCGCGTCGCGATATGCGTGGCATGCACCCTGCAGCGCGCTCGTCCCCGTCTTTGGTGGTCCGATGTGCAGCAGCACACCACCCTCAGGGAGCGGTTGGATCGCCGCCCCGCCCTCCCGTGTGATCAGTTGTCCCAGCTCGTCCATGGCGACAAGTATGCTTTACCAATGCACATTGCGAGAAGTCCCGTGTCACGCCGAACGTCGCCAGCCTGATGGAAGGTCTCGTCCTACTCGCACTCCTCGCCGTGGCTGGGTTTGCCGCGCAGCTTGTCGACGGTGCGCTCGGGATGGGCTACGGCATCACTTCGTCGACGATTCTGTTGCTGATCGGACTTTCACCTGCTGCCGCCTCGGCTTCAGTGCATATCGCAAAAATTGGTACAGGTGCGAGCTCAGGCCTTGCACACCACCGATTCGGAAACGTTGATTGGAAAGTTGTGCGAAGGATTGCGCTTCCAGGAGGGATCGGGGCATTCATCGGCGCTACGGTCCTCTCGGCTCTTTCGACAGAATCATCACGGCCGCTTTCGAGCCTCTTCCTATTCGTGCTGGGGATCTACGTTGTGATGCGATACCTTGCCGGTGGCTTGCGAGTTCTCCGAAAGGGAACGCCGCGGCTTCGCTTTCTGATCCCTCTCGGTCTGATTGGAGGGTTTGTTGACGCAACAGGTGGCGGGGGCTGGGGACCAGTCGCCACCCCCGCACTTCTCGCTGATGGTCGACTCGCGCCTAATCGCGTGATTGGAACGGTGAGCGCGAGTGAGTTCGTTGTTGCGGTTGCTGCGAGCGCTGGCTTCATCGTTGGGATTGGGGCGGCTGGCGTGCGCCTCGACTACGTTGCGGCGCTTCTCGTGGGCGGCCTGGTTGCCGCGCCGATTGCCGCCTACCTCGTGCGTCACATGAATCCTCGAATACTCGGGGTCATCGTTGGGGGTTTCATCTGCTTCACGAACGCACGGACGCTTCTCGCCGCCACTGGAGTCTCTGAAAACGCGTTTCTACTCGTCTACGGAGCCATTGTCGCTGCCTGGGCGGCGGCTGTAGCGTTTGTCGTCCGAGCGATCCGTCGCGAACGCGTCGCGGAGCCTATCGATCGCGTGCGCACGCGTTAAGGGAGCGCTCCGAAGCGGTGCACGGCGCGTTCATGCGCGGCACTGATCTCTGTGGGGAGGCCAGCAAACTTAGCGAGGTGTCCCGTGCGTTCGTGCATCTCGCGCTCCCAACGCTTCGGGTCAACACTGAGCAGTTCGCTCAGGTCAGCCTCTGACAGCGTGAGGCCGCGCAGGTCGAGCTCTGCCGCTTTAGGGACGGCGCCGACAGGCGTCTCTCGACCGCTGACGCGACCCGCCGCATAGTCAAGGAGCCAGAGGAGTGACCGCAGGTTGTCGCCATAACCTGGCCAGAGATAGCGCCCGTCGCGCTGTCGGAACCAGTTCACATGCGCGAAGACTGGCGCTTGGCGCACCTGTGCAAGTGTGGCGAGCCAGTGACGTGCGTAGTCCCCTTCCCCGTATGACATGAACGGCCGGAGTGACATTGGGTCGTATCGCAGGAGACCCTCCTTCCCTTCGGCGGCCGACGTCGCTTCGGCGCCGAGTGTGAGTCCGTCATAGATGCCGTCTGCGGCGGGGCGCATGGCGCGGATCAGCGGTTCGCGATCGCGCACGCGGCCTCCGAAGATGATTGCGTCGATTGGTACGCCGGCGCCGTCATCAACTTCATCGCTGATATTTGGGATGTTGTTGAGTGCCGTGGTGAAGCGGCTATTCGGATGCGCCCACTCGCGTCCCGCTTCATTGCTGCGCTGCTCTGCAGTTGGACGCTCGCTGATCAGGGTGCCGCGCCAGTCTCGCCACCCGGCGAGATCGACTGGCGGCTCTGGCGTGAGCCCCTCCCACCAGACATCGTGGGTGAGCTCGTTGTAGGCAACGTTGGTGAAGAGCGTTCCCGTGCCTGCACCGATTGCAGCGATCGCGTTCGGGTTCGTTGTGGGATTGGAGTTGCGCGCCACCCCAAAGACTCCAGCCTCAGCATTGAAGGCCATCAGCCGCCCTGTCACCTCATCCACATAGAGCCAAATGACATCGTCACCAAAGAAGCGCACGTCGTAGCGACCCTCAAGACCCGCGGGCGGCACCATCATGGCGAGGTTCGTCTTCCCTGATGCGCTCGGGAATCCGCCGCAGATGTACTTTGTGGTCCCGGCCTCGCGGTCGTGGATGCTGATCAACATGAACTGCTCAGCAAGGAAGCGACCGCTCTTCCATCCGTCATACGAACCCTGTCGTAACCCGTGAGCAATCTTCGCGAGCAGTGCGTTGCCGCCGTACGACGATCCGAAGTGGAGGATGAGTCGCTCATCTGCCACCGTGACGAAGTGACGCGCATCATCTGGCGTCCCCTGCTTTAAGTCATCGAGTGGACCTGTGACGTGTACGCCACGCACAAAGTGAGACTGATCCACTAATCCATTCAAGTGACGGACGCCAACACGTGTCATTCGAATCATGTGCAGCGCAACCACGCGACTATCGGTGAGCTCAAGCCCGGCCGCCCACGGTGTGAGAGGCGATCCCTCTGGAGCCATCACGTATGGGATTGCGTAGAGCGTCTTCCCAGCGGCAGCGGCGTGCATCAGCTCGCGTACACGCGGCACCAACTCACTGCTCGGTTGCCAATTGTTATAGACGCCACGATCGCGAGGGTCTGCCGTGGCCACAAAGGTTCGCTCTTCGGTGCGCGCCGTATCTTTTGGATGCGAACGTGCGTAGATGCGGCCGCCACTCACTGGGAGCACTTCACCAGCCTCCAGGGCTTCGCGCATCAGTCGCGCGTCATCTCCTGCATCAATGACCTGCACCTGTGCAGCACTAACGTGCTTGGCCCATTCACGAATGAAGCGCAGGGCGGCGTCGTTGGTTAAGCCAGCGTGACTAGGCGCGATCGTTGGCTCGGTCATCCACCCTCCCTGCTGACCAGACCCTGAGACTCTGGCGCGGAAGCTGGGCTGCGTCAACCTGAGCGCGCCCCACGATTGTGTGGTCCTCGCTGGCTACGGCGTTCCTGACTCGACCATGCCGAACTGCATCTCCGCGAGCTCTCCGTATAGACCCCCTGCGCGACGCAACTCTGCGTGCTGTCCGCGCTCAACGATGCGGCCGTGATCAAGCACGAGGATCTGATCTGCGGACGCCACAGTGCTGAGCCGGTGCGCAACCGCAATGGTGGTCCGCCCACGCATCGCGCGCTCCAGCGCCTCCTGCACGTGTCGCTCGGAGACAGAGTCGAGCGCCGACGTTGCCTCATCAAGCAGGAGGATTGGTGGGTCTTTCAGAAGTACGCGCGCGATGGCGAGGCGCTGACGCTCTCCGCCGGAGAGCTTGTATCCGCGCTCTCCCACAACCGTGTCAATTCCGAGGGGAAGTTCGCGCACGCGTTCAGCAAGTGACGCACCTTCAATCGCACTCCAGAGTTCTTCGTCAGATGCATCCGATTTTGCATAGATCAGGTTCTCGCGGATCGTTGCGTGGAGCAGGTGTGTCTCCTGTGTGACGACGCCGATGACATCCCCGAGCGAACGAAGCGTGATCTTTCGCACATCGTGACCGTCAATAAGAACCGCGCCCCCAGTGGCCTCCCAGAAGCGTGGGATTAGATTCAAGATGCTGCTCTTCCCAGATCCAGAGGGTCCCACCAGTGCCGTCAGGCTCCCCGGTTCCGCACGGAACGAGATCTCGTGCAGCGCAAACTGATCGTTACGCGCCGTTGCAGGGCCATCCGGTGGACGCGGATAGCTGAATCCCACACCGCGAAGCTCAACGCCGCCGCGCACGCTCGACCGGTGCAGGGTGATCGCGTCAGGGGCATCCTTGATTTCTGGAGTGAGATCAAGGTAGGCAAAGATTCGCTCAAAGAGGGCGAGGCTCCCGCCAATTTCAACCTGCAGGCCAAGGAGTGAGGCGAGCGGGAAGAAGAGGCGACTTTGGAGAGTTGTGAAGGCAACGATGTCGCCAATGGTTGGAGCATCTGGCGCGCCCGTGGCAACGAGCGCACCTGCGACGAAGTAGACGAGCGCAGGAATTCCGCTGAACACCACCTGAACCACCACGCCAACCCAACGACCCGTCAGCGCCTGCCGAAGTTGCAGCACGGCGAGATCACCAGAGCGAGCGGTAAAGCGCTCAGCACCCGCCTCCGCACGGCCGAAGGATTTTGCGAGTAGTGCACCGCCAACAGAGAGGTGCTCCTCAGCGATGGAGGTGAGATCGGCGAGTGCACCTTGCACTTCGCCACTCGCCTTACGACGCGCCGCAGATGCGCGAGAACTGAAGTAGAGGAAGATCGGCGCAACGCAGAGGCTCACTGCCGTCAGACGCCAATCAATCAGTGCCATCGCCACCAGTGTGGAGAGGACAATTGCGACACTTGACGCAAGGTTCGCCGCCGCATCAGAGACCACCGATTGCACGCCTGAGACATCGTTGGTGAGGCGACTCTGGATCTCTCCGGTGCGAGTCTCTGAAAAGAATCGAATCGGCATTGACTGGACGTGGGTGAAGAGCAGGTTGCGGAGATCGCGCATGACAAACTGACCGACCGATGCGGTCATCCACGATTGTGCAAGGCCGATCCCGCCATTGATGATCGGCACGATCACCATCAACGCGGCGTAGAGGCCGAGGAGCCCAATGTCTCCCTTCGGAAACGCATCATCAATCATCAACTTCAGCAGATACGGATTGGCGAGCCCAATCACACTTGACGCAAGAATGAGGGTTGCGATGAGCACGAGTCGACCCTGATATGGCACGAAGAATCGCGCGGCCCTTCGCAAGAGCGGGAGTGCCGCCCCTACCGGACGAGACGACCCACCGAGCTCTTCGCCAGCGGCGAGCGGGCTACGCCCGAAGCCAGGGCCACTCACGGATTCAGGGTCGGTTGGGGTGAGATCACCGGCACATCCTACGCCTCAACGCGACCACGCACACGGAGATAGAATCTTTCCATGTTCAACACGACAGGTGTCGACTTCACGGGGATCCTCGGGGGGATTTGGGCACTGGTGGCAATTGTCTACGTCCAGGGTCAACAGCGCGTCCTCAAGAACTGGTACACCCAATCTGCGACCGTCGCATTCGCCGTTCTCGTTGCATATATTTGGGCGCCATTCGGCTTTCCAAACTCGGACTGGTCGCGCGCGCCAATCGGCTCAGATGTTGTTCGGCTGATTCCAGGAGCTCAGTTTGATCCAAACCTCCTCACCACTAATTGGCTAGCGATCCAGGTCGCGATCGGCGCAAGCGCATACTTCCTCGCACTGATCGCGCTCTTCGGTGATGCGCGCCGCGCCAACGTTACGGTCATCTTGATCATGGGTGTAGGGCTTGAGCTGAGCCAAGCGCTCACAAACATCGTCGTGAGCCCAATACCGCCATATAGGATTGACATCCATGACGTTTTCGTCCGCGCACTTGGCGCACTTATCATGTACTCCCTCTTCTCCCTCGGTGCGGCGCTCTACAGGTGGAAGGTACCCGCGCAGAGGCAGCGCTATGGGTTTGGTGGCTTCCTTGATGCGTTGATCAGAAGGATTTAGCTCGCGCTACGAAAGTTCCGAAAACCAACTTACGCGACGCAGGCGTCCTTCAACATCTTCACAAAGCGTTGATGGTCAACGCGATACACCACGCGACAGTTCGGTTCGCGCTTCGTTCCGCCAAGGTGATCCACAATCGTCTGGCCTCGTTCATGCCCAGTCCCGAGTGAGATCTCCACGCGAAGGTTCGCCTCTCGCGTCACCATGTCTGGCTCAATAGCAACCGCCATTGCGATTGGATCAGGGAGGTCAAAGCCATTGAGTTTTGTCTCCGTGCGGCAAAACTCTCGCAGGACGCGCTGAGGGTCCACGCAGAATTCGCCAAGCGGACCAAGCGCGCGAATCTCCGCGGCGAGATCATCCGGAATCACGGCATCTGCAACGGAGACATCCCAGCCGACCATCTCGAGAGGCATCCCTGATTCAAAGACGATGTGTGCAGCTTCAGGGTCGACCCAGAAGTTGAACTCGGCGAGTGGTGTCACGTTGCCTGGAAGGACGCCAGTGCCGCCCATCATCACGCAGCGGCGCACCCACGAGGCGAATTTCGGTTCGGCACGCACCGCAAGCGCCACGTTCGTCAGCGGCCCTAATGTGACGAGATCCATCGTGCCTGGAGCGGTACGGAACGCTTCAATCATCTCTTGCACGCCGTTCGTGGATATTGGAGTCCGGCCGTGCAGTGGGAGGCCAATGTCGCCCATCCCGTCACTCCCATGCACGTTTTGCGCCGTGACGAACGTTCGCACGAGCGCGCGGTTCGCGCCCGCGTGGATCGGCACCTTCGCGCCGCAGATCTCCGCGGTGTAGAGCGCTATCTGAGTGGCCTGATCAAGCGGCACATTCCCCGCCACCACGGAGACTCCAACAACATCAACGTTCGGGTTCTTGAACGCCATCACCATCGCCACGGCGTCGTCGGATGCGGTATCCGTGTCAATCCACATGCGCCGTCGTGTCGCCATGACTAGACGTTAGCGCGGAAGGCGTCGAATTGCCACGGGTCGTCTGGGATCACATTAGCAACTTTCGGGAAGAGCTCGAGTCGATCCTTCAGCGGCGTCCAGTCAACGGCGCCCGACCAGCGCGTGCCGAGATAGTTTCGAATGTCGGCGAGCACTTCGTTGTGTGGCAGTTCATCTGGAACACGCACGCCTTCGCGTGGATGGCGCAAGAGCCAACCAACGGCACCAATCACAGAGCCTGCAACCTGCAGCGTGGTGGCGGAGTGGCCGAGAAGCAGGACGCGTGCCTCATCAATGGAGAGGAGTGAGCCGCTCCACCACGCCTTCAGCGGATGTCCGAGCAACAACACGCCGAGGCGATCTTCGCCAGAAGTGATCTCATTGTTCAACAAGCGGAATCGCTCTGGGTGCTCCCAGTTGCGCCCACGTAGTTCATGCACGGACGCGATCGCAGAATCAGAAGGGCAGTAGGCGTAGTAGACCGTTGGTCGGTATCGCGCTGCGCCGTCTTCGGCAAGCACCGTGAGGTGCTCGCTCATGGTGAACGCCTCACCGTGTCGGATCAGCATTCCAATCGATTCACTGCCGCCACTGACCGCCGTCTCAGGGGTCGCGCCTGGAACCCAAGTGCGAACATGCGTCTCCATCCCCGCGCGCTGGATCAAGATCTGGTTACGCGGACCATCCCCCTCATGTGCGAGCCCGCGTGCGGGGAGTGCACGCTCGTGTGTCCCCCAACCGAGTTCCGCGGGCGCCACGCCCTCTTCGTAGAAGCCTTCACCTGACCATGTGTTGACGAACTCGCCAAGCTCTTTTGGCTGATCCGTAACCTGAGTGTCTCGCTCCGCGATCTGGATGATCTTGGTGCCACTCGCCTCGGCGATTCGCGCATGTGCGCCATCTGAAAGTGCGCGCTCAAGATCACTTTTAGTAGATCCGCTGACAAGTCCGCGCTTCAAGAGCTCTGCGCCAAGTTGCTCCAGTGCGTACTTTGCTTCGTGACTGACCCAGCCCGGATTTGCACCGTGTTCCAAGATTGCACTCGGCCCGTTGTTGCTCCCCCAGCGACGCATCGCTTCGCGAAGCTTCATATGTCGGTGATAGAGCGTGCGGCTGCGTGGCTCTTGCTGGGAGATGTCCGCGTACGGCTCCCAAACTTCGACGCTCGTGTTCAGATAACGCACACCGGCGTCACGACACCACTCAATGATCTCAATCGCATCAATGTTCCACGCAAGATCCAACAGAATATCGCCAGCGCTCACTCGTTCTCTGAGGAACGATGCAAGATTATTGCGGGTGACCGCGGCCTGCTCGTAGATCACACCTGCAGCGATTGAGTCGGCGATACGGTGGCGAGTATCCGTCATCTCCACCACGCGAATGCTGGCTGGCGCGATCTTCACGTCGCGGATCAGTAGCGGGACGACCGCCTGACCGATAGATCCGCAGCCGAGGACGAGCACCCGCGTGGGGCGGGGAGCACCAGGGGCAATGAGTGCGTCGTCACCATTCACAAGGGGGCGATAGTACCCCCTGCGCGGGGAGCGTGCGGCAGCGATAGAGTGTTCCGATGCAGGTGCTCCTCGTCATTGACGCCCAGGTGAATCAATTCGAACCGCCGATGGCGGTGTACGACGGGCCTCAGATCCTCGAACGACTGAAGAGCCTGGTTAAACGCGCTCGCGCGGCACGCGCTCCAATTGCCTTCATCCAGAACGATGGTGGTGAGATAGACCCCGACCTCCCGGGCACCCCCGGCTGGGCACTCCACCCAGAGCTGCTTCCAGTAGGGAGCGAAAAGGTCTACCGCAAGACCACCACCGATTCCTTCCATGAGACTGGCCTCCTAGAAGATCTACGCACCGCGGGCGTTACAGACCTCGTCATCGCAGGGATGCAGTCGAACTACTGCATTGACGCCACCACGCGCCGCGCCGTACAGGAGGGCTTCAACGTCACGCTTGTTTCCGACGCGCACAGCACCTTCTCGTTCACCGACGAACCCGCCTCGGCAATCATCGAGGCGCAGAACGCCGCACTCGGCGCACTTGTGCGGCTCGCAAAAGTAACGGAGGTGTCATTCAAATGACCGAACGAAACGAAACGCTCGATCAACTCCTTCGACATATGGCTTGGGCAAACGCGGCGCTCTTCAAACAGCTTGGAGAACTTCCTAACCCCGCGCTTAGTCATGCCGCGCCGGGGAGTGATTGGAGTGTTGGCGCGATCGCGCATCACTTGGTAACAGCAGCGGAAAACTACGCGCAACGACTTCATGGCGAACCCCGCGCGCCGAAACGAGAGGTGCCAACAGACGCAGCAGGGATCAGTGAGCTTCACACCGCGCTCG
>Ga0315907_10002265_pt1 | contig 24568 bp, 27 predicted proteins | sample LakEriMetagenome_3_FD_203525 | JGI IMG/M metagenome (GOLD analysis project Ga0315907, IMG submission 203525) | Freshwater fungal communities from buoy surface, Lake Erie, Ohio, United States - Buoy 12 MA123 | ecosystem: Environmental > Aquatic > Freshwater > Lake > Lake biofilm | place: USA...
GGGGCCCGTGGGCAGCGCTGGGCAACCAGCGCAAACCACAGCAAAGGCCGGATACAAGGCAGCAGCCGACTTCTTCACAACACGATACGGGTTTGCACCTATCGCCGGGAGGCATCCATACAAGACGACATGGCAGACGCTCAGGAATCCCCCTTGCTCGTAGCCCAAGAGGGGCCGGTGTGCACCATCACGCTGAACCGTCCTTCGGCGCTCAACAGCTTCACCGCGCAGATGCATGCACTGCTGCTGCCTGCGCTGGAAGCCGCTGCCGCTGATGCCAGCGTGCGGGTGGTCGTCATCACGGGGGCAGGGCGGGGCTTTTGCGCCGGGCAGGATCTGAACGACCCGGCTATGGTGGCCACGCAGGGGGCGCCTGATGTGCAGTCGGTGATCGAGCGCTTCTATCGGCCGCTGGCCAACCGCGTGCGCTCCATGCCCGTGCCCGTGATCGCCGCGGTCAACGGAGTGGCCGCGGGTGCCGGGGCCAATCTGGCGCTGTGCTGCGACATGGTGGTCGCGACGCGCAGCGCCAGTTTCATCCAGGCCTTCAGCAAGATCGGTCTGGTGCCTGACTGTGCAGGCACCTGGCTGCTGCCGCGGCTGGTAGGCCGCGCCCAGGCCCTGGGATTGGCCATGACGGGCGACAAGCTTCCGGCCGAGGAGGCCGCGCGCATCGGCCTGATCTGGCGCTGTGTCGATGACGCGAGCTTCGCTGCCGAGGTGCAGGCCCTGGCGCAGCGGCTGGCGCAGATGCCCTCGCGGGCCCTGGCCGAGACCCGGCAAGCCATCGACGCGGCCACCACGCTGGACTTTGACGCCGCCTTGGTGCGCGAGGGCGTGGTGCAGGGCGAACTGGGCCGGGCCCACGACTTCGCCGAGGGCGTGGCGGCTTTCCGCGAAAAGCGCGCGCCGCGTTTCAGCGACCGTTGATCCTGGCCGGTCGCCCCACAGGTTGACGGGCCGGAACTGCACGCACCCCTTCGCCACCGCACTCCCCACCACATGACCGCTTCCAACCTGACACCACAGGACGTGGCCGAAGCCTCGCGTGACGCGATGCTGCGGGATGACCATGCCACGCGCTCACTGGGCATCGCCATCGAGGCGGTGGGCCCGGGCACCTGCACCGCCACCATGACGGTGCGTCAGGACATGCTCAACGGCCACGCCATCTGCCACGGCGGGCTCATCACCACCCTGGCGGACAGTGCCTTTGCCTTCGCCTGCAACGCCTACAACGAGATCACCGTGGCCTCCGGCTTCGACGTGAACCTGTTGGCCGCGGCACGGCTGGGCGACGTGCTGACGGCACGTGCCGTGGAGGTGAGCAAGTCCGGCCGCACGGGCGTCTACGACATCAGCGTGACCAACCAGAAGGGCGCGGCCATTGCCGCCTTCCGTGGACGTTCTTACACCATGAAGGGCCAGCCGCTGGTGGAAGGCCTGCCCATGGGCAAGGCGCGCTGAGAGGCGACGACCCCACCGCCGCAGGTGCGCCGCCCAGGCCGAGACCCTTCGCCCCAGACAGCAAGACCCCAGGAGACCGCCCGATGCCCGTAACGCAACCCGCCCCCGGCGACCTCGATCCCATCGAACGCGCCAGCCGCGACGAACTTCAGGCCCTGCAGTTGCAACGCCTGCAAAAGACCCTGCGGCACGCCTACGACAACGTGCCGCACTACCGCCAGGCCTTCGACGCCAAGGATGTGCACCCCTCGGACTGCAAGACGCTTGCGGATCTGGCCAGGTTTCCTTTCACGGCCAAGTCCGACCTGCGGGCCAACTATCCCTTCGGCCTGTTTGCGGTGCCGCGCGACCAGATCGTCCGCATCCACGCTTCCTCCGGGACCACGGGCAAGCCCACGGTGGTGGGCTACACGCAAGGCGACATCGACCGCTGGGCCGACCTGGTCGCCCGCAGCATCCGCGCGGCAGGAGGCCGGCGCGGCGACATGGTGCATGTCTCCTACGGCTACGGCCTGTTCACAGGCGGGTTGGGCGCGCACTACGGGGCAGAGAAGCTGGGCTGCACAGTCATCCCCATGAGCGGCGGCCAGACCGAGAAGCAGGTCCAGCTGATCGAGGACTTCAAGCCCGACATCATCATGGTCACGCCCAGCTACATGCAGGTGATCGTGGAGGAGTTCCGCCGTCAGGGCAAGGACCCCTCGGCCATGTCGGTGCAGGTGGGCATCTTCGGCGCCGAGCCCTGGACCGAGCAGATGCGCGCCGACATCGAGCGCAGCGCCGGCATCGACGCCGTGGACATCTACGGCCTGAGCGAGGTGATGGGCCCGGGTGTGGCCAGCGAGTGTGTGGAGACCAAGGACGGCCCGGTGATCTGGGAAGACCACTTCTACCCCGAGATCATCGACCCGCACACGGGCGAGGTGCTGCCCGACGGCAGCGAGGGCGAACTGGTGTTCACCACGCTGACCAAGGAGGCACTGCCCGTCATCCGCTACCGCACGCGTGACCTCACCCGGCTGCTGCCGCCCACCGCCCGCAGCATGCGCCGCATGGGCAAGATCGTGGGCCGCAGCGACGACATGCTGATCATCCGCGGGGTCAACCTGTTCCCGACGCAGGTCGAGGAGCTGGTGTTGCAGCAGGGGCAGTTGACCGGCCACTACCAGTTGGTGGTGTCGCGCGAGGGGCACCTGGACGAGGTGCTGGTGCGCTGCGAGATCCAGCCCACGTTCGCGTCTTCTGACCGCGCTGGCATCGCGCGCGAACTGCAGCACCGCATCAAGACCTTGATCGGCGTGAGCTGCAAGGTCGAGGTGCTGGAGCCCAATGGCATCGAGCGCTCCCTGGGCAAAGCCCGGCGGGTGATTGATAACCGTCCGAAGTGAGGCAATCTGTGGCGTTGCTGTCTGCTCCTGTTTCGCGCGCTCCGCTGCAGCGGGGGCCTGCCCAGGGCGCCGGCGGGAGCGGTCGGCTTAGGGGCCGACTCCACTGCGATGCTCGCGGCAGGGTCGCGCCGCAGAACTCGCTTCGCGCCCAAGGGGCGCTGCGCTCAGACAGCTGCGGCGAGTCAGTTTTGGATGCGCGCTGCGCGCGCCGACCCCGCCGCTGCGCTTCTCGCCGCTCCCAAAGGCACCCTGGGCAGGCCCACACTGCCGCGCTGAACCTTTGGAATGCGCAGTGTGTTGTGGATATCCCCTCTTACCCCGAGAAAACAGTGCTGGCATTAATGGCAGAACGACACGCGAAGTCCTCGGCGGGCGGGGGTGGGCTGTGGCGCGCCTGCGGGTCGCCGAGGAGCGCAGGGGGTGAGGCCCGCGCGCGCAGCGCGCTTCGTCAACAGATTCGCGGCAGCTGTCCGAGCGTAGCGAACGCAGTGAGCGAAGCGAGTTCTGCCGCGGGGCCTTGCGCCCGAGCACCGCAGGGCAGTCGGCCCTGTGGGCCGACCGACACGCCGAAGCGCCGCAGCCCGCCCCCGTCTGCCGAGTGCGGTACCGCACATGAACGCCGGCCAGCCACGGCGCTTGCCAACAGAAACCCGAGCAGCACCCACTGAATCCCCCAAAAGGAGCCCCACGATGTACACCCAAGCCATGGACACCGCGCCCAAGGAAGAACGCAAGGCCGTCCGGTCGCTGGAAGAGGCCGAACTCGAACGGCGCTTCGATGCCAAGATCGACGAAGGCGGCTTCATCGAGGCCAAGGATTGGATGCCTGAGCACTACCGCAAGACGCTGGTGCGCCAGATCAGCCAGCACGCGCACTCCGAGATCGTGGGCATGTTGCCCGAGGCCAACTGGGTGACGCGCGCCCCCACGCTCAAGCGCAAGACCATCCTGCTGGCCAAGATCCAGGACGAGGCCGGTCACGGCCTGTACCTGTACTCCGCCGCCGAGACCCTGGGCACCAGCCGTGACGAATTGCTGGCCGCACTCCACAGCGGCAAGGCCAAGTACAGCTCCATCTTCAACTACCCTACGCTCACCTGGGCAGACGTGGGCGTGATCGGCTGGCTGGTGGATGGCGCGGCCATCATGAACCAGGTGCCGCTCACCCGCTGCTCCTACGCGCCCTACGCCCGCGCCATGGTGCGTATCTGCCGCGAGGAAAGCTTCCACCAGCGCCAGGGTTTCGATGCCCTGAACGTGATGATGCGCGAGGGCACGCCCGAGCAGCGCGCCATGGTGCAGGACGCCACCAACCGCTGGTGGTGGCCCAGCCTGATGATGTTCGGCCCGCCCGACGGCGAGAGCGTGCACGGCGCGCAGTCGGCCCGCTGGGGCATCAAGCGCATCAGCAACGACGACCTGCGCCAGAAGTTCATCGACGCCACGGTCGAGCAGGCCAAGGTGCTGGGCGTGAGCCTGCCGGACCCGGATCTCAAGTGGAACGAGGCCCGCGGCCACCACGACTTCGGCCCCATCGACTGGGACGAGTTCTGGCGCGTGGTGGGCGGTGACGGCCCGTGCAACAAGGAGCGTCTGGGCGCCCGCGTCAAGGCCTGGGAAGACGGCGCCTGGGTGCGCGAAGCCGCGCTGGCCCATGCCCGCAAGCAAGCAACCGCTAAGGAGGCCGCATGAGCCGCAACGACACCCCCCAGGAATGGCCGCTGTGGGAGGTCTTCGTCCGCCCCAAGGCCGGCCTGGACCACAAGCACTGCGGCAGCCTGCACGCGCCTGATGCGCCCATGGCGCTGCAACTGGCGCGCGAGGTTTACACCCGGCGCCAGGAAGGTTGCAGCATCTGGGTGGTGCCCTCCAGCCAGATCACGGCTTCCGACCCCGGCGACAAGGACATGTACTTCGACCCGATGGAAGACAAGGTCTACCGCCACCCCACGTTCTACGTGCTGCCTGAAGCCGTGGACCACATGTGAGGCTGCCGCAATGACCGCTGCCCCCGCTTCCGTTGCGCCCCCCGCGCCTGTCATGGCCCGCGGCCCGGCCTCTTCGGTCAGCGTCAGCCGTGCGCCCGAGGTGCGCTGGGTGCTGCGCCTGGCCGACACCTGCCTGATCCACGCCCAGCGCCTGTCCGAATGGTGCGGCCATGGTCCCGTCCTGGAAGAAGACATCGCACTCACCAACCTGTCGCTGGACCTGCTGGGCCAAGCCCGTGCCTTGCTCAGCCATGCCGGCACGCTGGATGGTCAGGGGCTGGACGAAGACCAGCTCGCGTTCCTGCGCGACGAACGCGACTATCTCAACCTCACTCTGGTGGAGCAGCCCCTGCGCCGCAGCAGCGCGCATTCGCCGGGCGGTGACTTCGCCGACGTGCAGGTGCGCAACCTGTTGCTGGCCGTGTGGCTCAAGCTGCACTGGCAGGCCCTGGCGAAGTCTCGCGACGCCGAGTTGGCGGCCATCGCCGGCAAGGCGGTCAAGGAGGCTCGCTATCACGTCGAGCACGCCGCGCAGTGGGTGGTGCGTCTGGGTGATGGCACCGAGGAATCGGCCGCACGCGCCAAGGCCGCGCTGGAGCGCGCCTGGCCCTACACGAGCGAGATGTTCCTGGATGACGAACTGGATGCCCACGCCGCCGCCAGCGGCCTGGGGCCGCAGCGCAGCGAACTGCGCGAGCCCTGGCGCGCGGCGGTGACGGCGGTGCTGGACGAGGCCACGCTGGCAGTGCCTGCGGCCACCAAGTTCGTCAGCACCGGCAGCCGCGGCGTGCACAGCGAGCACATGGGTTTCATCCTGGCCGAGATGCAGCACCTGCAGCGGGCCTTCCCGGGCGGGGTGTGGTGAACGCTTCGACTTCTGCCGCGCCGTTCGCCGCCGCCTGGGCGGTGCTGGACACCGTGCCCGACCCCGAGGTGCCGGCCTTGTCCGTGCGGGACCTGGGCATCGTGCGGGAAGTGGTGTGTGGTGCGGCCGGTACCGAGGTGGTGCTCACCCCCACCTACAGCGGCTGCCCCGCCACGGAGGTCATCTCTGACAGCGTCCGGCAGGCCCTGGACGCAGCGGGATACGGCCCCGTCACGGTCACGCTGCGCCGGGCGCCTGCCTGGACCACCGACTGGATCAGCGACGAAGGCCGGCGCAAGCTGCGCGATTACGGCATCGCGCCCCCCGGCCCCGTGGAGCCCGAGGCCGCCCCGGGCGTGGCCACCATCCGCATCCGCCCCCGCGGGGTCGACTGCCCGCGCTGCGGCAGCGCGCAGACCGAGCGGCTGTCGGCCTTTGGTTCCACCGCCTGCAAGGCCATGTACCGCTGCCTGGCCTGCCGCGAGCCTTTCGAACACTTCAAGCCCATTTGAATGTCGGCGGGCTCGCCTGCCTGCCCAGACGAACCGATCACCGACCCCGGACCTCCCCATGAGCGGACTGCACTTCCACCCCCTGCGCGTGCGCGACGTGCGCCCCGACACCGACGACGCCGTGGTCGTCACCTTCGACGTGCCGCCCTCGCAGGCGGCGGCGTTCACCTTTGCCCCCGGCCAGTACCTCACGCTGCGCCACGACGTGGGCGGGCAGGACCTGCGCCGCTCTTACTCCATCTGCTCTGCCGCGGGCGAGCCGCTGCGCGTGGGTGTGCGACGGGTGGCGGGCGGGGCGTTTTCCACCTGGGTGCACGGCCAGATCAAGCCCGGCGACACGCTGCAGGTCCTGCCACCCCAGGGCCGTTTCGGCCAGGCCGCCGCCGATCTGGCCGGCTCTGACCTCGCCGCCCACGTGCTGGCCATCGCCGGGGGCAGCGGCATCACGCCCATCCTGTCCATCCTGCGCACCCTGCTGGCCTCGGCCCCGCACGTGCGCTGCACCCTGCTGTACGGCAACCGCAACGCGGCCTCCACCATGTTCAAGGAGGAGTTGGAGGATCTGAAGAACCGCTACCTCACGCGCCTGGCGATCCATCCGGTGTTCTCGCGAGAGCAGGTGGACTCGCCCTTGGGGGCCGGGCGGCTTGACGCCGAGCGCATCGGCTTGTTCCTGCGCACCTTGATCAATCCTCAAGGCGTGGACCAGGTCTTTGTCTGCGGCCCTCACGCCTTCAATGACGAGGCCGAGGCGGGGCTGAAGGGCGCCGGCATCGGCGAAGACCGCATCCACATCGAACGTTTCGGCGTGCCGCCGGCCCTGGCGCCGCAGGGCGACGCCCACGCCCACAAGGCGGGAGACGCGGAGCAAGCGCGCATCGTCCTGGTGCGCGATGGCCTGACGCGCGAGTTCGGCTTCGGCGCGGGGGACCCGAGCATCCTGGACGCTGCGGCCCGCGCCGGGCTGGACGTGCCTTACTCCTGCAAATCGGGCGTGTGCGCCACCTGCCGGTGCAAGGTGCTGGAAGGCCAGGTGCGGATGGATCGCAACTTCGCACTGGAGAAGTCGGAACTGGCCGCGGGCTTCGTGCTGAGCTGCCAAGCCCACCCGCTGACCGATCGCGTGGTGCTCAGCTTCGACGAGCGCTGACTCACCGACCAGCGCCCGCGTCCTGTTTCATCCCCGACGCTCTTCCCCGCGCCCTCCGGTCCCATGGCCCGTCCCCGCGCCGCCACCTACGATGACCAGCGCGCCCACATCCTGAGGGCCGCCGCCGCGCTGTTCGCGCAGCGGGGCTACACCGCGGCCACCATGAACGAAGTGGCCGCGGCCACCGGCGTGTCCAAGGCCACGCTTTACCACTACTTCAGCGACAAGCATGCCTTGCTGGAGGACATCGTGCGCAGCCACGTCGCACGGCTGGAACTGCTTGCGGTGCAGGAAACGCCCGAGACGCCGGGGCCGCCAGATCACACCGTCAAATCTGGAGAACCTGGCGAGCCTGGGGCTGCAGGCGCGGCGGCCACCCCCGAAGCGCGGCTGCGCAGCCTCATCCGGCGCTTCATGCAGGCCTACGCCGATGCCCAGAGCGAGCACCGCGTGCTCACCGAGGACGTGAAGTTCCTGGACGAGCGCGCCCGAGACGCGGTGCTGGACGGCCAGCGCCAGGTGGTGGCCGCCTTCGCACGCGGCGTGGCCGCGTGCCGGCCCGATCTGAGCCCTGAACTGCACAAGCCCATGGCCATGCTGTTGTTCGGCATGATCAACTGGACATTCACCTGGCTGCGTCCCGACGGCACGCTGTCGTATGCGGCACTGGGCGAGATGGTGGCCGACCTGTTCTTCGGAGGGCTTCCCGCCGTGACGGGCACGCTTGCGCCGACGCAAGCCCGTGGCTGAAGGCCGGGTCTAGGGTAGGGGCCCACGGCCCGCGCCATGACCCGACCGACCACCCCCTCACCGCCACGCCCCAACCCCTTTAAGGATCCGCCTTCCTTCCTGGATCCCCAGCGACGGTTCACCCTGCTGTACGTCCTGGCGGCCTTGTCGCTGTGGTGGGGGCTGACGCTGTGGTGGGAGCAGCGCAGTGCAGTGGAGGTGGTGCCCTACAGCCAGTTCGAGCAAGCCCTGCGGGAGGGCCAGGTGGCCGAAGTCCAGTTGGTGGGCGGCCTGCTGGTGGGCCCGCTTAAGGCCCCGGAGCCCGGCGGCCACCGAGCCCTGGCGGCCGAGTTGGTGGAGCCGGCCCTTGCCGAGCGCCTGTCGGGGTTTGATGTGCCTTACCGACGCCTCAAGGAGTCCACCTGGCTGACCCAGCTGTGGTCCTGGGTCGCGCCTGCGGTGATCTTCTTCGGGGTCTGGTACCTGCTGTCCCAGCGCCTGGCATCACGCCTGGGGGGCATGGGCGGGATGGGGGAGGGCGGTCTGCTGGGCATCGGCCGAAGCCGCGCCAAGGTTTACATGGAGCGGCAGACGGGGGTGCGGTTCGAGGACGTGGCAGGCGTGGACGAGGCCAAGGCCGAGCTGCAGGAGATCGTGGACTTCCTGAAGGACCCCCAGGCCCACGGCCGCCTGGGAGCCCGGATGCCCAAGGGCGTCCTGCTGATGGGACCCACAGGCACTGGCAAGACGCTGCTGGCCCGCGCCGTGGCAGGCGAGGCCGGCGTGGCCTTCTTTTCCATCAACGGTTCGGAATTCATTGAGCTGTTCGTCGGCGTAGGCGCGGCGCGCGTGCGCGACCTGTTCGAGCAGGCCCGCGCGCAGGCCCCGGCCATCATCTTCATCGACGAGCTCGACGCCCTGGGCAAGGCGCGCGGCGCATTCACCCTCGCCGGCGGCCACGACGAGCGCGAGCAAACGCTGAACCAGCTGCTGTCAGAGCTGGACGGCTTCGACCCCAGCGTGGGCGTGGTGCTGCTGGCCGCCACCAACCGCCCGGAGGTGCTGGACCCGGCGTTGCTGCGCGCCGGCCGCTTCGACCGCCAGGTGCTGGTGGACCGGCCCGACCGGCCCGGCCGCCTGGCCATCCTGCGGGTACACGTCCGCAAGATCGTCCTGGCGCCGCAAACCGACCTGGACCAGGTGGCTGGCATCACCGTCGGGCTGGCCGGGGCCGATCTGGCCAACGTGGTGAACGAAGCCGCGCTGGCCGCGACCCGGCTGGGTGCTGCGGCCGTGACGCTGGAGCACTTCACGCTGGCCATCGAGCGCATCGTGGCGGGCATCGAGAAGCGCCGCGGTCTGCTCTCGGAGCCGGAGCGGCGGCTGGTGGCCTGCCACGAACTGGGACATGCGCTGGTCGCGCTGTCCCTGCCCGGTGCTGACCGGGTGCACAAGGTGTCCATCATCCCGCGCGGCATCGGCGCGCTGGGCTACACGCTGCAGCGTCCCTCCGAAGACCGTCATGTGCAACGCCGTGCGGAACTGCTGGACCGGCTGACCGTGCTGATGGCCGGCCGAGCCGCCGAGCAGGTGGTATTCGGCGACGTCTCCACGGGCGCTGCCGATGATCTGGTCAAGGCCACCGATCTGGCCCGTGACATGGTGCTGCGCTACGGCATGGACGAGGCCCTGGGGCCGGTGTCCTGGGCGGGGGAGCGGGCGAGCTTCCTGCCCGAGACCCCAGCATCAGCCGCACACCCCAATACGGCCCCTGCCACGGCCCAGCGTGCCGATGACGCCGTTCGCCAGCTGGTGAGCGCAGCGCTGGAGCGCGCCATCGCTTGGCTTCAAGACCATCGGCAGACCCTGGACCTCGCCGCCGAGCAACTGCTGCAGCGAGAGACCCTGGGGGAGCAGGAACTGCTGGCGCTGGTGCGTAGAGGTGTGGCGCCGCAGCAGCCGTCCCGCTTCAGCGCGCCGTGAGAGTGGCCTCAAGTTCCTTGCAGGAGGGCGCACACACGAAGTGCGTCTTGCCCATCAGCTTGCGCGACTTCAGTTGCGCGCGGGGCCGGTGCTTGCCGCAGAGAAAGCAGGACATCGTGGCGGCGCCGAAATGGCCGGTGGCCACGAAGGGGGAACCTGGCACCTTGGAGTGGTAGCGCAGGCCTTCGCTGGAAACGGTGGTCTTGGGCGGTGTCTTGGCCATCGGGGTTTCCGGGTGTCGTTCGTGTGCAGGCTGGCCCGTGAGGGTTGGCCGCCAGGAAGAGGTGGAGCGCAAGCTCCGCAACCCCGCATTATCGCCGTTGCCCGCACCCGCTGCAGATCGCAAACCCGGGGGGTGGTGCCAGGCCGGTGCCGATGTCGGCGCTGGGCCGGTTTCCCCCCACAATGCCGGCCCTGGGCTGGGTGTGCTGCGGCCCTGCTGAATCCAGGAGAGCCGATGGATCGCTCCGAACGCTTTTACCGCATCGAGGCGCTGATCAAGTCACGGGGCTGCGTGGACTTCGCCACGCTTCTGGCCGAGCTGGAGGTTTCGCCGGCCACCCTCAAGCGCGACATCCAGTACCTGCGCGACCGAATGGACGCTCCCATCGTCTGGGACGCCTATGAGCGAGGCTACAAGTTGCAGTCCGCCAGCGGTCGCGGTCCGGTCCAGCACGAACTTCCAGGGGTGTGGTTCAGCGAGCGCGAGATCCACGCGCTGCTGACCATGCACCAACTCATCCAGGGGCTGGACGAAGGAGGGCTGTTGTCGCGCCATCTGCAGCCGCTGCTGGAGAAACTCCAGGGCATGCTCGGGCCCGACGACAAACAGGCTCATTCCCTGATGCGCCGGGTGCGCATCGTCAGCGCGGGCCGGCGTCCGGTGCCCAGCAAGTGGTTCGAGTTGTTCGGCGACGCCCTGGTGCGCCGTCGGCGTGTGCACATGCGCTACCAGACGCGTGGCCGCCAGGCGGTGACCCAGCGCGATGTGTCACCCCAGCGCCTGGTTCACTACCGCAACACCTGGTACCTGGACGCCTGGTGCCACCAGAAGGAGCAGTTGCTGCGCTTCGCGCTGGATGCCGTGGAGCAGGCCTCCATTCTGGAACTCAAGGCGCGTGAGGTGCCTGTCAAGACGGTGGAGGCGGCGCTGGACGCTGGCTACGGCATCTTTGCCGGGGCCCGCGCCCAGTGGGCGACGCTGGTCTTCTCCGCCGAGGCCGCGCGCTGGGTGGGCAAGGAGGAGTGGCACCCTCGCCAGAAGACCCGCCACCTGCCCGACGGCCGGTTCGAACTGCGGGTGCCCTACGCCAACGAGACCGAGCTGGTCATGGATGTGCTGCGTCACGGTGGTGAGGTGGCTGTGCTGGCGCCGGAGTCGCTGCGCTCGGCGGTGCAGGCGCAGCTCAAGGCGGCGTTGAAGTCTCACGCGGTGCCTTGATGGCCATCAGGGCGGCAAAGGCCATCAGGCCCAGTGCCGCCGAGATCCACATCGCCTGCGCTCCCCAGCGCTGAAGCGCCAAGCCGAACAGCACCGGTGCCAGCGCCTGTGCCACCCGCGTCGGCATCATCAGCCAACCCTGCCGGGCGCCGTAGCCCGCTGGGCCGAAGAGCACCAGGGGCAGCGTGCCCTTGGCAATCGTCATGATGCCGTTGCCAGCACCGTGCAGCAGCGCAAATGCTGCCGCTCCGGGCCCGCCCAGCGCCATCAGGACGAGCACGCCCACGGGATGGGCCAGCCCGGCCAGGCGCGCCGACAGCAGCGGATGGATGCGGCGCAGCAGCCCGAACTCGAGCAGCCTGCCGGCCACCTGTGCCGGGCCCACCAGGGCCCCGATGGCGACGGCGGCAGCCAGCGTGGCGCCGCTGGCCTGCAGCAGTGCCGGCAGGTGCGTGGCCATGGCCGTGCTGATGAACCACACGAGCGCGAACGCGGTGGACAGCAGCACGGCGGTGCGCATCTCGCCGGGGGCTTGGCCCGTGGCTACGGCCGCTCCTGCGGCTGTGGCGCTCGACTCGCGGGCTGTGTCCTGCCCGGGCGAAGACGTCGGCGGGACAGGCCCGGGTTGCGGCGATACCAGGCTCGGTGCCCGGCGCGCCTTGGGAACGATCAGGTTCAAGGGGAAGCCCAGCACCAGGTGCAGCGCCGCCCACCCCAGGCAGGCACCGCGCCAGCTCCACTGCGTCTCCATCCAAGCCGACAAGGGCCAGCCCACCGTGCTGGCGAAACCGGCAATCAGCGTGATGCCGGTGATGGCGTTGCGCGAGTCGTGTCCGTACAGGCGCACCAGGCTGGCAAAGGCGGCCTCGTACAGGCCGCTGCCCATGGCCAGTCCGATCAGCACCCAGGCGGCGAACAGGCCCCAGGGCCCCTGCGCCGAGGCCAGTGCGGTCAAGGCCAGAGCGAACAGCACGTTGGTGCCCAGCAGCACTGGACGGCCACCGTGCCGGTCGATGGCCCGGCCCGCTGCCGGGCCCACCAGGGCGGAGACGATCAGTGCCAGCGAGAAGGCCAGATGAACGGTGGGCACGGACACACCCAGTTCCCGCGCCATGGGGGTGGCCAGCACGCCGGGAAGGTAGTAGCTGCTGGCCCATGACAGGGTCTGCGCGCTGCCCAGTGCCGTGACGGTGCGCCAGCGCGGCGCGGGGCCTGGGGAGGCGTTCGCAGACATGCGGGGATTGTGGCCTGCCAGGCCGCCGCCTTGGCGGCCTCTTGCGCTGCGCGTCGTTGCGCCTGTTGGCGGCCTGCACGGCGGCGCGACAATGGTTGCGCGACATGAACTCCGGTGCCCTCTACGCCCTGCTGGCCTTCGGCATCTGGGGCCTGTATCCCCTGTACCTGCGTGAGCTTGCCACGGTCTCATCGGCGGAGATCGTCCTGCACCGCTCGGTATGGTCGCTCGTCTTTCTGCTGGGCGTGCTGGCTGTGTTGCGCCGCTGGCAGTGGCTGGTCGCGCTTCTGAAAACGCCGCGCCAGTTGTGGATGCCGCTGGTCAGCGGGCTGCTGCTGGCGGTGAACTGGCTGCTCTATGTGTACGCCGTGCAATCGGCTCAGGTGGTGGAAGCGAGCCTGGGTTACTTCATCAACCCGCTGCTCAGCGTGTGCCTGGGCGTGTTGGTGCTGCGCGAGCGCCTGCTGCGCGTGCAGTGGGTGGCGGTGGGGTTTGCCGCGGCGGGTGTGCTGTGGCTGACTTGGCACACCGGGCGGCTGCCTTGGCTGGGTCTGGCGCTGGCCGCCACTTTCGCGGTGTATGGCCTGCTGCGCAAGACCGCCAGGCTGGGTCCGCTGGAGGGGTTGACGCTGGAGACGCTGCTGATTGCGCCAGTGGTGCTGCCCTGGCTGGCCTGGATCAGTTTTGACGGGAGTGGCGCTCTGGCCACGGCCAGCCCGGGACTGCTGTTCTGGCTGGTCATGGCCGGGCCGCTCACCGCCGTGCCCCTGATGATGTTCGCCGCCGCGGCATGCCGCCTGAAGCTGGCCACGGTAGGCCTGTTCCAGTACCTCTCGCCGTCGCTGCAACTGGGCATCGGCGTGGTGGTGTTTGGCGAGCCCTTCGATGCCCAGCGGCTGGCGGGCTTTGTGCTCATCTGGACGGGACTGGCGGTTTACACCGCGCACTCCCTGGCCCTGTCGCGCAGGGCCGGGGTGGGTTGATCAGCGCAGGTCGCCAGCCAGGCTGGCCAGGGTGTCGGCCGCGATCGTGATGTGCTGCGGGTAGTTCGTGTGGTCACAGCCTAGCTTCACGCTGGCGCCTGCCAGGATGGCTTCGCGCATGGCCTTGCTGAACTCGAAGCGCACGAAGTGCACTGAAGACGTTTTCTCGGCATTCTCCCGGTCCAGGTCCTCGTCGGCGATGGCGTAGACCCGTGCATGGCCTTCCACCTCCACAAACATGCGGTCTTCCACGCCGATCAGCCGGGCCAGTTCGCGCTTGCGCTCGTGCGGGTCCGGGTACTCGATCAGCATCGTGGCCTTCCAGTTGCTGCCATCGGGAATCAACGGCGCATAGGCCTCGATCTCGCTGAGGATGCCTTCCTCGTCGAAGATCTTCTCGATGTGCAGCATCTCCTGGATTTGCCGGCGGATGGTCTTCTCGTCCTCGAACTGCAGCGTCATGTGCTCGCCCAGGCCCACGCTGCGCAGCTTGCGGTGGGCGATGGCCTCGGGCTTGCTGCTCTTGCGGATCTTGGCGTAGGCCTCCAGGGTAAGGAGGTTGTCACGGGTGAGGGTGGCCATGGTTCAGACTCCTGTGGAAGAGGTGATGTGAATTCGGGTGAGCGCGGCGATGCGTGCGGACCTGGTGAGCGGTCTCACAGGCCGTAGGCCCGCCGCACCAGGCTCAGCGGGTGCTGCAGGGCCTTGGCGGGGGTGCCGGCCTGCGCCATGCCCTGGGCGATGTGGTGGCCGGCCAGCGCGCAGTCGCTGCTGATGAAATCGGGCTCATCCTTGGCCATGGCCTTGAACACGGGCTTGCCGATCTTCATGGCCACGGGGTGGTAATCCTTCTTCACGCCATAGGTGCCGGCGTGGCCGGAGCAGCGCTCCACGGTGTTGAGCTTGACTTCCACTGTCTGGCCGATGAGCTTGAACATCTCTTCGGTCTTCTTGCCGATGTTCTGCACCCGGCCGTGGCAGGGGATGTGGTAGCTCACCTTGCCGAGTGCCGCCTTGAAGTCGGTCTTCAGCAGGCCGTCCTTGTGGCGGGCGATGAAGTATTCGAAGGGATCGAACATCGCCTTCTTCACCGCCTGCGTGTCGGCGCAGTCGGGGAACATCAGCGGGATCTCCTGCTTGAACATCAGGGTGCAGCTGGGCACGGCGCTGACGATGGCGTAGCCCTCTTGCGCATAGCGGGCCAGCACCGGGATGTTGGCGGCCTTGCTCTTGGCCACCGAGTCCAGGTCGCCGAGCTCGAGCTTGGGCATGCCGCAGCAGCTCTCTTTGTCGACGATGACGTAGGGAATCTCGTTGTGGTCCAGCAGCTTGATCAGGTCTTCGCCAATGCCTGGCTCGTTGTAGTTGACGTAGCAGGTGGAGAAGATGGCCACCTTGCCCGGCGTGCGCTGGCCCTTGACGGCGGGGAAGGTGGTGTTGCTCATGGCCCGGCCCCAGCGGAAACGCTGCGCGGCCAGGGTGGGCATCCACGCATCGGGGTGCACGCCGAGCTGGCTGTCCATCAGCTTGCGCGCTGTCTTGGTCTTGTTGATGGCGTTAACCGCCTGCACCACGATGGGAATCCCGGCAAAGCTGCCGTGGGTGTCGGTGGAGGCGAGGAACTTCTCCTTCGCGCTGACTTCGCCCTTTTTGTGCTTGATGGCCTTGGCCCGCAGCATCAAGTGCGGAAAGTCCAGGTTCCAAGCGTGAGGCGGCGTGTACGGACACTTGGTCATGTAGCACAGGTCGCACAGGTAGCACTGGTCCACCACCTTCCAGTAGGCTTCCTTCTTGACACCGTGTACCTCGCCATCGTCGGTGGCGTCCACCAGATCGAACAGCGTGGGAAAGCTCTGACACAGGCTCACGCAGCGGCGGCAACCGTGGCAGATGTCGAATACCCGCTCCATCTCCTTCATGGCGGAGCCCTCGTCGTAGAACTCGGGGTTCTGCCAGTCCAGCGGATGCCGGGTCGGGGCTTCGAGGTTGCCTTCACGCATGGGGGACGCTCACGGGAAATGGGGTGGGGGAAAAGGGAGAGCTTGGAAGGAAAACAAGGGGCACGCAGCCCCTTGTTTGCACTGGCGGGTGCAGGTCAGTCGACCAGCGCGTCCAGGGCCTTCTGGTAGCGGTTGGCGTGCGAGCGCTCGGCCTTGGCCAGGGTCTCGAACCAGTCGGCGATCTCGTCGAAGCCTTCGTCGCGAGCGGTCTTGGCCATGCCCGGGTACATGTCGGTGTACTCGTGCGTTTCGCCAGCCACTGCAGCAGCCAGGTTCTGACGGCTGGAGCCGATGGGCATGCCGGTGGCCGGGTCACCCGAGCCGTTCTCGAGGAACTCGAGGTGGCCGTGGGCGTGGCCGGTTTCGCCTTCAGCGGTGGAGCGGAACAGCGCTGCCACGTCGTTCTGGCCTTCCACGTCAGCCTTGTTTGCGAAATACAGGTAACGGCGGTTGGCCTGGGATTCGCCGGCGAAGGCGTCCTTCAGGTTCTGCTCGGTCTTGGATCCTTTGAGTCCCATGGGATTGGCTCCTGTGAGTTGGGGTTCTGCGAAGGGTTTGCGGTCTGTCTGTTGCTGTCTTGGACAACCAACAACCGACACGTTACCAAAGCCTGAAAGGCCGGGCCAATCGAAAGCTTCAATCCATGTGATTGAGTCAGGCAATGCCTACCCAGATGCTGATAGGCGTCAATTCCTTGACCTGGAGTTCAGAGGAGCCTGCACGCCGAACGCAGGGCTGGGCAGCCCGCGTCGCCAGACGGCGAGAATCTGCATCCCTCCCACGCAGGACCTTATCTTGAATTTCACCCCCAAGCCCGATGTCTGCCAGCCCACGGGGTCCGCCGAACTGCCCATGCTGGACATCTACATGCCGATGATGAAGTCGGCGGCCATCGTGGCGGCGGCGAGGCTCGGGCTGTTTGAAGCGCTGTCCCGGGGCGCGCTGGACGCCGCCGCGCTGGCCCGGCAAACCCGATCCAGCCTTGAGGGGGTGCGCACCCTGGCCGACTTCCTGGTGGCGCTGGGCTACCTTCGCGGCGGTGAAGGGGCGTATGCCAACACCGAGAGCACCCAGCGCTGGCTCACGAGCGCTGGCAGCATCGACTACACGCCCGGCGCCCTGTGGACGCACGAGGCCTGGGCCATGATGGGTGATCTGGACCGTGCCGTGCAGGCCGGCCAGCCGACGCAGACTCTGTGGCAGCGCATGGCGCTGGAGCCCCAGCTCGGCCCGCTGTTCTCGCGCTACATGCATGCCTTCGCGCAGGACCTGGGGCCGGACCTGGTGGCGCACACCCCCGTCGAGCCCGGCCACCTGCGCCTGCTGGACCTGGGCGGCTCGCACGGCCTGCACGCCATGCGGTTCTGCCGCCACCACTCGCAGTTGCAGGCCGTCATCGTGGACCTGCCCAGCGCGCTGACCGACACGCCCGCGTCCATCGCAGCGGCCGGCCTGTCCGAGCGCATCAGCACGCGGGCAGGCAACGTGCTGGATCTGGCCTGGGGTGAGGGCTACGACGTCGTGCTGTACCTGTCGGTGGGGCATAACCAGCAGCCAGCTGACAACCGCCGTGTCATCGCCGAGATCGCGCGCTGCCTGCGCCCGGGCGGCCTGCTGGTGGTGCATGACTACCTCGCCGGCACGCCCTTGAACGCCTTTCACGCCGCCTTCCGACTCACCTTGCTCTTCGAAACCGGCACGCGCACCTACAGCGAGGCGGAGTACCGCGAGTGGTTCGATGGAGCCGGCTTCGCGAGCGCCCAGCGCATCGATCTGAACCCCCTGGAAAAGGGTTCCCTGCTCATCGCCCGGCGCTGAGGGCGCAGCGGAACCGCTTGTGAAGCCCCCGTGGCTGCAGGTGGAACCGGTGGCCTATAGCATCCGTGCCGTCTTACTGTTCCCCCGCCTGTCGGCGGTCCCAGCCCTACCGAGGCCCCCATGAGCACACCCCTGGCGTACGACTTCTCCGCTGACACCATCGACGGGCGCGCACAGCCCCTGTCCGCCTTCCAGGGCCGCGTGCTGCTGGTAGTCAACACGGCCAGTGCTTGCGGGCTCACGCCCCAGTTTGCGGGCTTGGAGGCCCTGTGGAAAGACCTGCAGGGCCGGGGGATGACGGTGGTTGGATTCCCCAGCAACGAGTTCGCCGGCCAGGACCCAGGCAGCAACGAGGAGATCGCGGCCTTCTGCGAGAAGAACTACGGCGTGAGCTTTCCGATGATGGCCAAGGTGGAGGTCAATGGTCCGCAGGCGCATCCGCTGTGGAAGTGGATGCGAGCGCAAGCGCCAGGGCCGGCGGCCGACGGGGCCATCCAATGGAACTTCACCAAGTTCCTGATCGGGCGCGACGGCCGGGTTCTCAAGCGCTTCGAGCCCGTCGAGAAGCCCGAGGCCCTTCGCCCGGTGATCGAGGCAGCGCTGTAGCCTGAAGCGGTCCTTCAGAGGTCCTGCAGCGGTTCTTCAGCGGTCGCCAAGCCGCTTCTCGGCGATTCAGGCGTTCTGGTGCTCCGCCAGATCGTTCCAGACGTCCTGCCGCACCAAGCGGCCCGCCTGGACCAGGAAGCGGTCGATGAAGCGGATGCCCTCGAAGGCGCTGCCATCAGGCCATTGGCCCTGCAGGGTGCCGTGGCAGTACACGATGGTGCCTTCTGCGGTCCAGCACTCGTCGAAGCGTTCGAACACCTTCTCCACGCGCTGGTAGCGCGAGCGGCCCCAGGCCACCAGTTCTTCCAGCGCCGCGAAGCGCTTGCCGCCAGGAAAGCACATCAGGAAGCCGGGGGCCAGATGGCCCTGGGCCCGCGGGAGGTCGCGGTCTTGCATGGCCTGCAGAAACGACGCCACCACTTCGCTGGCCACCGGATGCGCTGCACCACCGCCGTCAAACACCCGGCCATCTCTTCGATAGGTCGACACCTCCTGGATGAAGGTGGTGGTGCCCGCCTCGGCGCTGTCGATCACCGAGCGCACGGTGTCGCTGATGCGGTTGACCAGGCGTTCCTGCACCTCACGCGGGTAGCCGGGCAGCAGGGTGATTTGGGTCACAGGCATGGCGCGACAGTCCTTGAAGTCAATGCACAGCGCAGGAGCCGGGGCCGTCCGGGTGCCCGCAGCTTCCGCAGGGCCCCATGGGCATGGGGGCGGCCGCTGCGGCGGCGCTGGAAGAAGCGGTGGCGGTGGCAAAGACCGACAACTGCTTTTCCAGGCGGGTGGAGTGGCACGCCGGGCAGGCCGGCTGCGACCCGCTGCGCACCAGCGTCTCGAAGCGGTGGGCGCACGCCTGACAGGCGTACTCGTACATGGGCATGGGCGAACTCCTCAACGGTTCCCGGCACATCGAGTGACAACGTCCCGGCTTCTGGCGCATTGTGAGCGAATGGCGCGTGTGCGAAATGCACGCCAGTTTCCTAGGCAGCCACTGCTAAACTTGCCAGTCTTGTGGGGACGTAGCTCAGCTGGGAGAGCGTCGCGTTCGCAATGCGAAGGTCGGGAGTTCGATCCTCCTCGTCTCCACCAACACCGCTGTTGCCTTTGGCTCGGAGGCGTCGCGGGTCCACGAAGCCGCAGCGCGGTTTCCCGCCCGGCTCATCGCCCCGCCGGTGAGCAGTCCTCGAAAGCGTAGCGTTCGCAGAAGGGGCTGCCCAATACAGGCAGCCAGTGCGGCACGCGATGAAAGCTGTCCGCCGCTTGCCTCAGGATCTGGTCGCGGTAGGGGTTGAACTTGAACCCCTGTCCATCCAGGTAGTGAAAGCGCAACCCGGCGACTTCGAATGTGCCTGGCTTGACGCTTTCAAAGTACGCCGAGAACTCCTCTTCGCGCAAGGGCCTGCGGTCGTAGATGCGCACGGGCTTGCCCTCCAGGGCCCTGAAGTCGACCCACTGGTCGTCCTGCCGGGCATGAAAGCGGCCCACGCCGAACACGGGCACGTAGCGCCCTGCGTGAAAGGCGAGTACCGCGGCCGGGCTGTAGCCGCGGGCCATCAGCGTGGCCTCTGGCGGCAAGTCTTTTTGCAACGCGGCCGAGACGGCTGGGGCCTCGCGCAGGAAGACGACGGCGGCAAACTGGTCTGATCGCTGCCACCAGGCCAGCGGCGCCGCGAACAGGGCGAACAGCAGCAGTGCGTGGGGCACGGCCAGCCATCCGGTCCAGCGCAAACTGCGCCGCAGCGCCTCAGGTGACAGCCGTATGCCGGCCCACAGCACGAACAAGGGCACGAAGCCCAAGACCCAGTGCAGGCCGACGCTGCGCCGGGTGGCGACGAAGGCGAACAGCAGGAAGGGTGCTGTCCACAGCACCATCACCAGCACAGAGGCCGTTCGGGGTGTGCTGCGGCTTTGTTCAGCGTTCACCGATCCGACGTCGCTGCCCACCGGGGCTCCTGCGCCCAGCCCCGCGCTGGTCGGCCCGGAGATGTCGGATCCCTTCTTCCCGGCGCGCAGGCTCTGCCACACCAGCCACGGCGTCAACAGGTAAGCCATCATGGCCAGATAGATGGCGAAGTCTGCAACCGACCAGTGCGTGCCCTGGTTCCGGTTGTAGACGTTGAACATGATGTTGGGCCATCCGTGCGTCGCGTTGAACGCCAGGTTGATGGCCACGCCAGGCAGTGCGCACCCCACGATCAAGGCCAGGGCCCAGACCCTCTCGCGGCGCCACCCCAGCAGCCACAGGGCATAACCCAGCCCGAGCAGCACCGCGAAATACTTCGACAGGAAGGCCATGCCCAGAAAGGTGCCCGCAGCGGCATACCACCCTGCGGCATGGAGGGCGGGTCGTGCGGATGTCTTCGCCACCCCAGCGGCTGTGTTCGAGCCGGTCAGTTCGCCGCGCACGAAGCACCACCAGGAGGCTGTCATGAACAGGATCAGGGGCGTGTCGGTGGTCACCAGAACGAAGAGCCAGGAAAAAGGCAGCGCCAGGTAGACGGCACCGGCGAGCCAGGCGCAGTGCTCGCGTTCGGGTGGGAGCAGTCGGCGCCCCAGATCGACGACGGCCAGGGCGATGATGCTGGTCAGCAAGGCCGTGGCCGAGCGCAGGGCCAGCGGCGAATCGCCCAGGTGACGCAGGAGCCAGATCAGCCAGCCGACCATCGGCGGGTGGTCCGAATAACCCCATTGCGGACGCACCCCCCATTGGTAGAAGAAGGCCTCATCGCCCGTGAAGGGCAGCCATGCGGCCAGGCCCAACTTGATCAGCAGCGTCACACCGAACACCTTGAAGAAGGTGTTGCGCGCGCCTTGGACGGGATCGAAGGGTTCAGGCGTCATGGGAAGCGATCAGCAGCGCTGCGGTCATGAATGGCGAGTGCACCAGGCCAGATGCTCCGGCCTGGTGCTCCGGTCGTGCGTGTCGGTCGGAGGTGAGGCGAACTGCTCACGCATCTGCCGCCAGCAGCATCACGCCCGCCACGATCAGGCCGCAGCCGGCAACTCGCTGCCAGGAGAAGGGCTCACCCAACCACTGTATGCCGACGAAGAGCGTGAACACGAAGCCCAGGCTGACCAGGGGGTAAGCCAGGCTGACGTCCAGCCGGGACAGGACCCACAGCCACAGGCCGGCGCTCAGGCCGTACAGCGCCAGGCCCAGCCACACCAGCGGGCTGGACAGCGCTTGGGCGTAGGTGGCCAGTACCGGCGCCTCGACGCCACCTGCTGCCGGCGCCCCGGCCTTCATGCCCAGTTTCATGGCGATCTGGGCGAGGCTGGACAGCAGCACGCAAGCCAGTGCCAGCAGCAAGGGGGCCAATTTCATGAGGCGCCCCGAGAGGCCAGCAAGGCGGCACCCGTCATGGCCAACAGCGTGACCCAGCTGGCCGCGTCTTTGAGTGCGAAAGCGATGGGGTCCTCGCCGTGCAGTTCGCGCCTGGCAACCTTGAGCCACATCCGCATCACCCAGGCCAGCAGCAGCGGCACCAGCGCCCACAGCCACAGCGGCTGGGGGTACAAGGCCCTGCCGTTCTGGCTCTCGATATAGAGCGCCAGCACCAGCACCGCCAGAAAGCCGCTGCACACGCCCATGCCGCGCAAGGTCGCCAGGTCCTCCAGGCGGTAGCCACGGCCGGGGGTGCGCGTGGCCTCGGTGTCGTTCATCTCTTCCAGTTCCGCACAGCGCTTGACCAGTGCCAGGCTCAGGAAAAGGAACATCGAGAAGGCCAGCAGCCAGTTGGACAAGGTCACCTGCGCCACCACCGCGCCGGCGGCAATGCGCCAGGTGTAGAGGCCTGCCAGCAGCAGGACATCGAACAGCGCCAGGCTCTTGAGGTAGACGGAGTACGCCAGGGTGATGGCGAGGTAGCCTGACAGCATCGCAGCCAGCGCCGGCGAAATCGCCAGCGCGAGCACAAGGCCCGCGGTCAAGAGCGCTGCCGCCATGGCCAGCGCGGGTCCGACGCCCAGCAGGCCGGCAGCCAGCGGTCGCTTGCGCTTGTGAGAGTGGCGGCGGTCGTTGGGCAGGTCCAGAAGGTCGTTGAAGAGATAGGTGGCGGAAGCGCACAAGCCGAATGCCACGAAGGCCCCCAGCACTGCAGCCCAGGCCTGAGCGCTCGTCACGTGGCTGGCCAGCAGCGGCACGAACACCAGCGTGTTCTTGCTCCATTGCGTCAGCCGGATGGCCTTGAGCAAGGTGCGCAGGCGCAGCGGTTCGCGCTTGAAAACGCGAGCCTGGGGGTGCAGGGCGTTCAGTCGCCTTTGCACCCGGGGCGGCGTGTTGACCGCGACGGCCTCGACACTGTGTTGCCACACCGCCAGATCGACAGCGCCGTTGCCCGCGTAGGCGAACGCGCCGCCGCTGTGGAGCCGGATGGCGGCGAGTTTGTGCGTGCCGGAAAGATTGACATCCTGGCTGCCCAGATGGTCGTCGAACACGCCCAGATGCTGCGCGACCTCGGCGGCGATGCGGTGGTCAGCGGCGGTGGCCAGGACGAGACGCCGGCCGCTGGCGCGCTCGGCGCGCAGGAAGTCCAGAAAAGCGCTGTGGTACGGCAACGTGGCGGGGTCGGGCCGCACCGCGTCGGCCAGTCTGCGCTTGAAGTGCAACTTCCCCTGGAACAGCCAAAGCAGCAGCCGCAGCAGGTTCAGCGGGTTGCGTCGCAACAGCAGGAGCACCGACTCGTGCAGCGAATCACCCGGGAAGAGCGTGCCATCGAGGTCTACGTACAGAGGCAGCGCAGGCGCAGGCGATGGTGAGGGCGAATTCGGGGCAGGCGGTTCCACGAGGGGTGGCTGGATGGCGGGAGGGTCGTCACTTATCGCCGCAAACGGGCGATGTGCACACGCAGACCTCACTATGCCACTGCTCATGCCACCGCTTCACGAGCCGTTGCCAGACGCAGAAAACCCGCCACACCTTGCGATGTGGCGGGTCCGGCGGGGACCCCGGTTCTCGGCCTTGCGGTCGACGAGCCGTCTGAGTTCTGTCCCCGTCCCTCCGCTCCAACCCGAAGGCTGTCGCAGTTCGCCCCTGTTGAGGAGCGCCTCAATTTCACCCTTGAAGGAGTTGGCAGTTCCTCCAAGGGCGCAAGCGAAGAATAGGGCGTGCCGGTTCGCGGCGATTGACCTTGCGCACCCTTGACTTGCTTGGCTTGCGCGGCCTTGCTTCGCCTCCTCGGCGTCTTGCCGGCCCAGCGCACCGCAGAATGCGCTGCATGCGATGTTGCACCCTGCCGAAGGACGCGCCATGAAGTCACTTCCTGAAGGATTCCGCGCGCTGGTCATCGGGGCAGGCGGTGCCCTGGGCTCGGCGTTCGTTCAGCTCTTGAACGGCGATCCTCGCTGCGCCACCGCACACGCCCTGGGCCGCCACACCGATCCGCCCATCGACCTGACGGACGGGGCCAGCATCGAGGCGGCAGCGCTGTGCTTGCGCGAGCAGGCTGCTTCGTCCCCATGGCATCTGATCATCGTGGCCACGGGCGTGTTGCACACCACTCAGGTCCAGCCGGAGAAGCGCCTGGCAGATCTGTCTGCCGCCGCGATGGAGGAAGTGTTTCGCATCAACACCTTCGGGCCTGCGCTGCTGCTGCGCCACTTCGCGCCCCTGCTGGACCGCCAGCGCAGCGTGATGGCCGTGCTCTCGGCCCGGGTCGGCAGCATCGGTGACAACCGCCTGGGCGGCTGGTACAGCTACCGGGCATCCAAGGCAGCACTGAACATGATGGTCAAGACGGCGGCGGTCGAGATGCGCCGTACGCACCCCGGTGCGGTGTTGACTGCCCTGCATCCCGGGACGGTGAGGTCCGGGCTGTCCAGGCCGTTTCGCGGTGACGAGATCGGGCGTGAACCTCTGGCGGCGGCGGCGGACATGCTGAATGCCCTGGACGGCCTGAGCGCCGAGGACAGCGGCTGCTTCCTGGCCTACGACGGGCAGCGCCTGCCCTGGTGAAGGGGCGCCGCCGGGCCCGGCTATGCCTTGGGCATCCGGAACAGACCGCAGATCTTGTTGCCGTCCGGGTCGCGGAGATAGGCCAGATACAGCCGCCCCGCGGCACCTTCGCGCACTCCCGGGGGGTCTTCGCAAGGGGTTCCGCCATGGGCCGTGCCCGCCGCGTGCCACGCCTGTACCTGCTCGGCCGAGGTGCAGGCGAAACCCAGCGTGCTGCCGTTGCCCACGGTGGCCGGCTCGCCGTTGATGGGCAACGACACGGAGAACACGCCTGTGGGCGTGCGCCAGAACACACGGTGGCGGTCCACGTGGCCGGCGGCCACGCCCAGGGTGCCCAGCACCGCGTCGTAGAAGGCCTTGGCCCGGGGCAGGTCGTTGGTGCCGATCATGACGTGAGAAAACATCTCGGGAGTCTCCTTGTGGCGGTGGGGTGGCGGCCTCTGATGCGGCC
>Ga0315907_10002266_pt1 | contig 24556 bp, 19 predicted proteins | sample LakEriMetagenome_3_FD_203525 | JGI IMG/M metagenome (GOLD analysis project Ga0315907, IMG submission 203525) | Freshwater fungal communities from buoy surface, Lake Erie, Ohio, United States - Buoy 12 MA123 | ecosystem: Environmental > Aquatic > Freshwater > Lake > Lake biofilm | place: USA...
GGAGGGGATGAGTGATGGCGGGTTGTGGCGGGTGGTGCCGTCGGCTGGGCGGTTTTCCTTTGCGGGGTATGAAGTGGAGACGTTTCCGGTGCCGCATGATGCGGTGGAGCCGGTGGGGTATGTGGTGGGGTGTGGCGGGGTGCGGCTGGGGGTGGCGAGTGATCTGGGGCATGCGACTCCGCAGGTACTGGCGGGGCTGCGCGGAGTGGATGGTCTGTTCGTGGAGGCGAATTATGACATGGGGATGCTGGAGCGGGACACGAAGCGGCCGTGGTCGACGCGGCAGCGGATTGCGGGTCGGCATGGACACCTTTCCAACGAGCAGACGGCGGGGCTGCTGCGGGAATCGGCCGGAACCGGGCTGCAGCGGGTGGTGCTGGGGCATCTGAGCCGCGACTGCAATCATCCCGATCTTGCGCTCGCAGCCGTGCAGGGAGCGCTCGCTGGCCGCGGGGAGATTCCCGTGAGCTGCGCGGGTCAGCACGAGCCAACCCCGTGGTATGCGGTCGGGTCACCCGCTGCGCCCCCGGCATGGGAACGAGGCGAATTGTTCTGAATCAGTACGTGGCCGGTGGGTCCGGCGGTGCCGGCAGCAGACCATCGATCCGTTCCATGCAGCGTCCGGCCGGCCACCGGACATCGACCGAATCCAGGTCGTCGAGCGGGAACGGCGGCGTCACAACCGTTCCGGTCCCCACGCCGCGGCCCCATGCATCGAATTCCGACGGGGTCCATGTGGCAGGGTTGCGGACGACGCGGTCACCGGGTTGGAACATGGCGTAGAATCACCGGGTTTGCCTGTGGGGAGCAATGCGGAAATGGCTGGCGGGCGTGGGAATCCGGGGCCCCGGGAATATTAGTTGACTGGTCGTCTAGTCTGGTTGTGATTGTCTGATGGGACGGACGAGTGATGCGCGCGAGCGGCTGACGGGAGCGATCATGGAAATGATCTGGGTGGGGTCGTATGGTCGGGCCTCGGTGGAGGGGATCTGTGAGCAGGCGGGGGTGAAGAAGGGGAGTTTCTATTATTATTTCGAGTCGAAGGCGGCGTTGGCGGAGGCGGCGCTGGCGGATGCGTGGGAGGAACGCCGGGGGGTGCTGGAGGGGATGCTGCTGGGGAGTGGGGAGGGGACGTGGGAGGGCTTGCGTCGGTGGGGGCGTGAGCTGGTGAGTTTGCAGGGGGAGATGGCGGCGCGGCATGGCCGGGTGGTGGGGTGTCCGCTGCATGCGCTGGGGGCGGAGATCAGTATGCAGGAAGAGGGATTGCGGCGGAAGGTGGGGGAGATTCTGGAACGGTATGTGGATTTGGTGGATGGGGCGATCCGGCGTGCGGAGCCGGCGGTGCGTGCGGAGGATGCGGCGGTGCGGGCGCGCCGGGTTTTTGCGTATGTGGAGGGATTGCTGACCCAGGCGCGCATTGCCAATGATCTGAGGGTCCTGGAGGGGCTGGAGGAAGGGGTGGTGGCGATTGCGCAGCCGCGGGAGGTGGCGGCGGTGGCCTGAGGTGAATCTGAACGATGCCAAAGCGATGAAGACGACAACGAACGATTGGAAAGGGAAGCTGGCTGCGGGGCTGGCGCTGCTTGGTTTACTGGCTGGGTTGGCTTCGTGCCGGCCGAATCCAGGGGCGGCTGGCGGGCCGCCGCCGATGGGGCCGGTGCCCGTGACCATAGAGGTCGCTGACGAACGGGAACTGACCGACTGGACTGAGCTGAATGGGCGGGTCGAGGCTGTGGAAAGTGTGGAACTGCGGCCGAGGGTATCGGGAGCGTTGACTGAGGTGGCATTTCAGGCAGGCGAGCTGGTGAAGCAGGGCGATGTTCTTTTCCGGATCGATGAACGTCCGTATCAGGCGAAGCTGGAGCAGGCCGAAGCCGAGCATCAGCGGGCCGAGGCCGCGGCCGCGTCGGCAAAGCGGGAATTTTCGCGGGCGGCCGAACTTCTGAAGGCGAAGGCGATTTCGCCCGAGCAGGCCGAGACGCGGGAATCGCAGCATCTGCAGGCGCAGGCTGCGCTGGCGGCGGCGCATGCGGCCGTGAAGGCGTCGCAGCTGGATGTGGAATTCTGCCGGGTGACGGCTCCCGTGAGTGGCCGGGTGGGGCGCGCCCTCATTACGGTGGGGAATGTGGTCAGCGGCATGCCTGGGGCGGCGTCCTTGCTCACGACCATTGTGAGTGTCGATCCGGTGCATGTGTATGCCGACATTGACGAGAATACCCTTTTGAAGATGAAGGGATCGGGCCGGGCGGGGCAGAACGGGACGGAGATTCCGGTCGAGCTGCAGCTGAGCGGAGAGGAAGGCTATCCGCATAAAGGAAAGGTCGAATCCTTCGATAACCGCGTTGATGCGGGCACGGGGAGCATGGTGCTGCGGGCGGTTTTTCCCGATCCTGAGGCAGCGCTCACGCCAGGGTTGTTTGCGCGGCTGCGGTTGCCCGTCACGGGGACGTGGAAAGCCGTCACGACGCCCGACAGTGCCATTCAGACCGATCTGGCGCGGAAGTTCGTTTATGTGGTCGATGAGGCAGGACTGGCGCAGTACCGTCCGGTGGAACTGGGGGATGTTTTTGCGGGGAGGCGGGTGATCCGGAGCGGGCTGAAGGCCGGGGAGAAAGTGGTGGTGCGTGGCCATGCGAAGATCTTCATGCCGGGCATGCCCGTGCAGCATGTGGCCGCCGAAGCAGCTGCGGTGACCAAGCCCTGATCTGGAGGCACCATGAATTTCTCAGGTTTTTTCATTACCCGGCCCGTCTTTGCCGGGGTTCTCTCGATGCTGATCCTCATTGTCGGGGGAATTGCGCTCTGGAAGCTTCCGGTGAGCGAGTACCCCGAAGTGGTGCCGCCGTCCGTGGTTGTGACGGCCACCTATCCCGGGGCCAATCCGCGCACGATTGCCGAGACCGTGGCTTCGCCGCTCGAGCAGGGGATCAATGGGGTCGAGAACATGCTCTACATGTCATCGCAGAGCACCGCCAATGGCGTGATGACCCTCACGGTGACCTTCAAGCTGGGAACCGACATCGACAAGGCGCAGATGCAGGTGCAGAACCGGGTTTCGCAGGTGCTGCCCAAGCTGCCCGAGGAAGTGCGGCGCTTCGGTGTTTCCACCATCAAGTCGTCGCCCGACCTGACCCTTGTGGTCAATCTGTATTCGCCCGACGGACGCTATGACGAACTGTATCTGCGCAACTATGCGACTTTGAATGTGAAGGATGAACTGGCGCGGCTGCCGGGGGTGGGGCAGGTGCAGGTGTTTGGATCCGGGGATTATGCCATGCGGATCTGGATTGATCCTGACAGGGCGGCGTCGCGCGGGCTGACTTCCGGGGATGTGGTCCAGGCCATCCGCGAGCAGAACGTGCAGGTCGCGGCCGGAGCCATCGGTCAGCAGCCCGTGGCCGAGCCGGTGCCCTTCGAAATGGTGATCAATGCGCAGGGCCGGCTGGTGACCGAAGAGGAATTCCGCGAGATCATTGTGAAGACCGGACCGCATGGCGAGCGGACGAGGCTGCGCGATGTGGCGCGGGTCGAGCTGGGCTCCGGGGAATATGCGCTGCGCAGTCTGCTGGATGGCAAGCCTGCCGTGGCCGTGCCCGTCTTCCAGCTGCCGGGCTCGAATGCCATTGATCTGTCCGACAGTGTGCGGGCCCGCATGGATGAATTGAAACTGAAGTTTCCGCAGGGGATTGATTACCGGGTGGTGTACGATCCCACGGTGTTTGTGAAGCGGTCGATCAAGGCGGTGATCACGACCCTGCTGGAGGCGGTGCTGCTGGTGGTGCTTGTGGTGGTGGTGTTTCTGCAGACGTGGCGGGCGTCCGTGATTCCGCTGGCGGCGGTGCCGGTGTCGCTGGTGGGCACATTTGCGGTCATGCACGCCCTCGGGTTTTCGATCAATAACCTATCGCTTTTCGGGCTGGTGCTGGCCATCGGGATTGTCGTCGACGACGCCATTGTGGTGGTCGAGAATGTGGAACGGAACATCGGGAACGGGCTGAGTCCGGTCGAAGCGACGCGTCAGGCCATGAAGGAAGTGACCGGGCCGATCATTGCGACGGCGCTGGTGCTGTGTGCAGTCTTTGTGCCGACCGCGTTCATCAGTGGACTGACCGGCCAGTTCTACCGTCAGTTTGCGATCACCATTGCGATTTCGACGGTGATTTCCGCGGTGAACAGTCTGACATTGAGTCCGGCCCTGTCGGCACTGCTGCTGCGGGGGCATGGAGCGAAGCCCGATCTGCTGACGCGGCTGATCAATGGAATGCTCGGCTGGTTCTTCCGTCCATTTAACCGGTTCTTCGGCTGGAGTGCGTCTCTGTACACGGGTATGGTGCGGAGAATTGTGCGGTTCAGTGCGCTGGCTCTTCTTGTGTACGGCGGGCTCGTCTGGCTGACGTGGGAAGGATTCGGCCGGGTGCCGGTGGGTTTTGTGCCGGCGCAGGACAAGCAGTATCTGGTGGCATTTGCGAAACTCCCCGAGGGAGCGTCGCTTGACCGGACCGAAGCCGTCATGAAGGAAATGTCCGAGATCGCGCTGCGGCATCCCGGGGTTTCCGCGGCGATTGCATTTCCAGGCCTGTCAATTCAGGGATTCACGATCGCACCGAATGAAGGCATTGTCTTCGTGGGGCTCAAGCCGTTCGAGGAACGGACCACTCCCGAGCTGAGCGGGATGGCGATTGTGGGAGCGCTCAATGCCGCCATGGGGTCGGTGCAGGACGCCTATCTGGCCGTTTTTCCACCGCCGGCGGTCAATGGACTCGGGGCGATTGGCGGGTTCAAGCTGATGGTGACGGACCGTGGCAATGCGGGGTACGATGCGCTCTACGGGGCGACCCAGGCGCTGCTGGGGTCGGCCATGCAGAGTGGTTCATTCGAGCAGCCGTTCAGTGGCTACACGGTCAAGGTGCCGCAGCTGGAAGCCGATGTGGACCGGGAAAAGGCGAAGGCGCAGAAGGTTCCTCTGCAGAATCTTTTCGAGACCCTCCAGATCAATCTGGGATCGCTTTACGTGAACGACTTCAACCGGTTCGGGCGGACGTATCAGGTGGTGGTGCAGGCCGATGCTCCTTTCCGGGATGATCCTGGAGACATCACGAGATTGCGGACGAGGAATGAGGCGGGGCAGATGGTTCCGGTGGGGTCGCTTGTGCGGGTGCGGGAGAGTTTCGGGCCATCGCGGGTGACGCACTACAATGGCTATCTTGCGGCGGATTTCAGCGGGGCTCCGGCGGCGGGCATCAGTTCCGGGGATGCCGAGCAGAAGGTGGCGGCGCTGGCGAAGCAGGTTCTGCCTGCCGGGTTCGAACTGGACTGGACCGAGATTGTCTATCAGAAGATCATTGCGGGCAATACCGCGGTTTATATCTATCCATTGTGCGTGATCCTTGTCTTCATGGTACTGGCGGCGCAGTATGAAAGCCTGCGGCTGCCGCTGGCGATCATTCTGATTGTGCCGCTGTGCCTGCTCTTTGCGCTGGTGGGCGTGGTGCTGACCGGGGGCGACAACAATATCTTCACGCAGATCGGGTTCATTGTGCTCATTGGTCTGGCCTGCAAGAATTCCATTCTCATTGTGGAATTTGCGCGGGAGAAGCAGCACGAAGGCATGGGTGTGGTGGAGGCGGCCCTCGAAGCCTGCCGTCTGCGTCTGCGGCCGATTCTCATGACTTCGATTGCCTTCATTGCCGGGGTTTATCCTCTGGTGGTGTCGACCGGGGCGGGGGCGGAAATGCGGCGGGCCATGGGGTCGGCGGTGTTTGCGGGAATGATCGGGGTGACTTTCCTCGGGTTGTTTCTGACGCCTGTCTTTTATGTGCTGCTGATGAAGCCGCGGGGCCGCCGTGCGGTGTCGCCCGCCGATGAACCTGTGAATGCATGACTGATATGAAGCGAATCCTGAGAGCCATGATGGGAGGGATGCTGCTGGCGGGAACGCTGGCGGGGGCGGAGACGCGGAATCTGCCGTCGGCTCCGCGGACGGAGGCACCGCCGCAGTGGAAGACACCGGTGCAGTGGCGTGCGCTCCAGCCGCTCGAGAATCTGCCGCGAGGGGAATGGTGGCGCATCTATGACGATCCCGTGCTGCATGGACTGATGCGGTCGGTGGGGTCCGGGAATCAGCAGCTGAGGCAGGCTGTGGCAAAGTTTGATCAGGCCCGGGCGGTGGCCCGGGTGGCCCGCAGCCGGTTCTTTCCCGAGGCAAATCTGACGCCATCGGCTCTCTATCAGCGGACCTCCGAGAACATGGCATCGCCTTTCCCTCTGCTCGGTCTGAGCTACGAGGGATGGAACCTGAATGTGCCCGTGGATTTCAGTTACGAGATCGACCTGTGGGGTCGGGTGCGGAAGCAGTTTGCGGGGGCGCAGGCCGAGGCGGGGGCGTCCGCGGCGGCCATGGAGAGTGTCCTGCTGTCCGTGCAGGCCGAAGCCGCACAGAATTATTTCCGCATGCGGGCCCTCGAGCAGGAAGCGGGCGCCCTTGAGCGGGTCGTGGCCGCATGGCGCGAGGAACTGGCGATTGTGCGGGCGCGCGTGAAGGCCGGGACGGGCAGCGAACTTGATGAACAGCAGGCCATGGCCGAGCTGGAAGCGGCTGCCGTGCAGGCGACCGGGCTGGCGTCCGAACGCGAGCAGCTGGAGAATGCGCTCGCCGTGCTGGCCGGCGAGGCCGCTCCCTCGTTCCGGCTGGAAGCTGCGAAGCGTCTGCCGGATGTTCCGTCGGTGCCTCCGGGTGTGCCCAGTGATCTCCTTGAGCGCCGGCCCGACATCGCACGCGCCGAGCGGGCTCTCGCCGCGGCTGCCGCAAGGGTAGGGGTCGCTTCCATGGCCCTGTATCCAAGCGTGCGGATTGCCGGAAATGCAGGCTTCATGGGCACGGGCTTCGGGAATGTGTTCGATGGCATCAGCCGGGCGTGGTCGTTTGGCCCAAGTATTTCCCTGCCGCTCTTTGCGGGCGGGCGGAACCGAGCGAACCTTGAGCAGGCGCGGGCCGCACATGATGAAGCCCTCGCGGCCTACCGGCAGAGCGTGCTCATCGCTTTCGCGGAAGTGGAGAGTCAGCTCGTGGTGCTGCGGAGGCTTTCGGAACAGCAGGCCGCCCAGGGCCGGGCCGTGGCTCACGCCCAGCGGGCCGCAGAGATTGCGGCGGCGCGGCACAAGGCCGGCACCAGTCCCTATGTCGATGTCCTCGTGGCCAACCGGACCGTCCTCGCCCTCGAGCGGTCGGGCCAGCAGTTGGCTGGACAGCGGCTCATTGCCAGTGTCGCCCTCGTCAAGGCGCTCGGCGGTGGATGGCAGCAGTCCCTTCCCGTCGCCATTCCTTCTCAGCCGCCCGATCCCGATGCCATCCCGGCCGAAAAATCAAAGCTCCGGCGGTGGTTTCAGCGGGAACGCAAATAAGGTGATACCGCATGAAGCGGCAGCCCGGATTTCATGAGTGCCTGATTACAAACCAGCAAGTTATGCGGAGAAATGCCTTGATTTAATGAACTGTAGCTCATTTGATCCGTGTTTTTTGCCTGTGACCGACATTTCGGTCAGGAAACAAAGCGCTTGCGTCGTTTGATTCGCGATGCACGGAGGCACGAAGAGGCCGGAGTAGTATTTCTAACAAATTAAACAATCCAGACCGATGAGAGCCAAGGTATTTGAGATCAATCTGGGCAGACTGCCGGTGGGGCGGAGTCCTGCCAGCTATCTTGAGTTGAGGATCAACGACTTTCTGGACGAGAACCCGCAGGCCACGGTGGAGGCGATTCAGATCAGCAATGTGCTGATGCCGCATGATGCGACGGGCGCGGTGCGACCCGAGACGTGGCGGGAATTTCCGGTGATGATAGCGATTCTGCTCTACAGCGTGCCTCGGCGCAGCTGAGGGCGGGGTCATTATTCATGACCCTGATGGTTATCACATCACCATGCCGCCATCGACGGTGAGGACCTGACCGGTGACGAAGCGTGCGGCTGGGCTGGCGAGGTAGAGGGCGGCGGCGGCGATGTCATTGACTTCGCCGAGGAAGCCGAGGGGGATTTTCTGGAGGACGGCGCTGCGGATTTCGTCGGAGAGGACGCTGGTCATGTCAGTGGAGATGAAGCCTGGGGCGATGGCATTGGCGGTGACGCCGCGGGAGGCGAATTCGCGGGCGATGCTTTTGGTGAAGCCGATGAGGCCGGCTTTGCTGGCGGCGTAGTTGGCTTGTCCGGCATTGCCGATGAGGCCGATGATGCTGGCGACATTGATGATGCGGGCGTCCTTCTGGCGGAGGAGGGTGCGCTGGAAGGCCTTGACGGTATGGAAAGCTCCTTTGAGGTTGGTATTGAGGACAGCGTCCCAGTCGTCATTGCTCATGCGCATGACGAGGCCGTCGCGGGTGAGGCCGGCGTTGTTGACGAGGATATCGACGGTTCCGAAGTCGGCGATGACTTGTTTGGCCATGGCGGTGACGGCGTCGGAGTTGGCGACATCGACGGCGTAGGGGATGGCGGAGTTTGGGAAATCGGCATTGATGGCGGCGGCGGCGCTGGCGGAATTGGTTTCCGTGCGGCTGACGACGGCGACGCGGGCACCGGCTTCGGCGAAGGTGCGTGCGATGGCGAGTCCGATGCCGCGTCCGGCACCGGTCACGACGGCGACTTTATCCTTGAGGGAGAACATGGGTGGGATCATTGAGCGGAGGGGGAAGGGTGCAAGTTGCAAAAGCGGCGGCGGAGCAGGCAGAGGCCCCCCAGAGAAAGGGCTGAGGTGATTGCAATGTCGGTGGGGATGCGGGGTCGTCTGACCGTGCGGTTCCGTTTTTCGGGGGCGAACCAGAGGTCGCCCGGGGCGGTGGCGTAGGCCCAGCGGTCCTCGAATTCGGTGAGCCACCATGTGCCGGGAGCGGTGGTGGCGGGAAGTTTGAGCATGGCGAGCAGGTCCGTGCGCCAGCGGCTGATGTCGCCCGACCAGACGGTGCGACCGCTCCATGGCTGGCCGTCGCCGAGCGATCCATGGTGGGCGCGGGAGGCGATGAAGTAGATGCGCAGGAGCCGGGGGGATGCCTGCAGGGCGCGGGCGGCGGTGGCTGATTCCGGTTCGCGGTAGGGAAAGAGGGGACGCTCCGTCTGGAAGCTGAGGCGCAGGGAGGCGGCGTCGACTTTTGGTTTCGCGGAATCCGGTTTGGCGAGTTTGAGGGCGACGAAGCGCCAATTCTGCTGGATGTAGGGATCCGCCCATGCGGCTACGGCCGGGCTGAGGGAAAAGCCGTGGCGGTTGAGCCAGCGGCTGAGGTCGCGTCCCGAATCCGCGGCGAGCACCGAGGCGTCGAACCCCGCCACCTTCTGCTGGGCGAGCACGCGCACACCGACCGCCCGGTAGGAACTGGTGGAAGCGACGGCTGCGCAGCCGAGGGGGAATCCCGCTGGCGGCGGGGGCGGTGCCGTGATGGTGGACAGGAGATCGAAAGCGCGGTCGCCCGATTCCGAGAGTTCCGGCATGGAGGGCACCGGGACGAGGAAGCCGACGTCATCGTCGCTCGAACGAAAGGAGGCCTTGCGGATGAAGTGCTGCCGTTGCTGGGCTTCGTCCCATAGAATGATGACTGATTGGTCCGCATTGACCGCGTGGTGGCGGGCCGAAGAAAGCGCACAGCAGGCAGCGGCCGGCTGGGCGAAGCAGGCGATCGCCGCGGCGAGGGCGGCGGCGAGGTGGCGGGTAAAGGTTTTCATAATGAAGAAGATCGTGCCGACGCTGCGGTCAGCTGGCCATCAGAAATCGCCGCTAACGAGCTGGAGGTAGCGGGATCCTTCCGAGGCGAGGGTGGCGGCATTTCCCGAGCCCGACAGAAGATTGCGCGTGGCCCATGAATGAGGGGAATCCGATGGCTGGACCCATGAGACTGAAGGGAACTGCACGGGAGTGGCCGACGGTGCGATGGCGAGCGGGACGCCGGCTCCGTCGAGAGAGATTTCCCATGAGGCCGAGGGCGCGCCGCGCTGGCGCAGCCATGGATAGCGTGCGGCGATTTCCAGTTCCATGCCATCGCGGCAGGGCACGAGCGCCTTCCAGACCGGCTCCACGGACTTCAGAAAGTCGGCGGGAGTGAGTCCGGGTTCGGCATAGGCTGCGCGGAGGAAGGCAGCGGCGTCGATGCCGATGAGATTGCTGCCGTGGAAGTTCCCATGGCCATTGGGGCTGCCGTATTGATGGGAATAGTAATCGTCGAACCGTTCCGAGAGCAGCAGAGCGATTTCGAGGTGCACGTGCGCGCGGCGGCGGTCGATGCCTGCGCCCGTGTAGCCGAGTTGACCGAGGGGGGCTCCGCGGCGGATGCGCGTGCCCGGGGTGGTGTCGATGCGGCGGAGGTGAGCGTAGAGGCTGAAGAAGGTGCCTGCTTTCGGCCCGCAGGGGTGAGCGACGACCACGTAGTTGCCGTAGTTGCTCTTCAGTGGCGGGGTGAGGCAGTAGACGACCGTGCCATCGGCGACGGAGCAGACGATGTCCTGGGGTTCGCCGCGTTCGTCGCGCGCGACGGGAGCGATGTCGATCCCCTCGTGGAATTTGGTGAAGACTTCGCCATGGCCCGTGTTGCGGGGATTGCGGACGAATCCATAGCTGCCGCCTTCCCAGACCTGGCTCGTTTTGCCATCCTTGTAGCGGTCCACAAACATGAAGAACGTTCCCGGGTCATCGCGCAGGAGTGCATCGTTTTCCGTGGGCAGGGAAAAAGTCGGGCCATTCCGCGTGACCGCGGGCGGCTTCGGGATTTCAACCGGCGGACGGCTCACCACTTCCGCGGCCGCTTCCGGCGGCGGTGGATCCGGTTCCGTGGACGTTTCGGAAGGCTGGCGGCTGCAGTTCGCGAGGCCCAGCGCCACCGCAGCGGCGAGGGCACGGGCGAGCACGGCACGGAGGAAAACGGGCGCAGTCGCCCGCGGAGCGATCGGGAGCATGGCGGGTGGGGCCTTGCGTCAGTTGCCGGAGGGGTCCGTGTAGTCCACGACCGGAGGTTCCGTGTAATCGATGGACGGAGGCGGCGAGTCGAGCCGCTTCATTTTCTTCGCCATGAGTTTCACATCTTCCTCGCTGAGTCCCTTCCAGATGATCATGTAGCCATCGAAGCGTTTCGGGGCCGTGATGCGCTGGATGTCGACCGGGCGTCCATTGACGATGACGCGGGTCAGTTTGCCGCGGACCATGCTGATCATGACCTGGTAGGCCTGCAGGCCGGCTTCGTTGAGCTTGAGGGCTGCTCCCATGGATCCGTCATCGGCGTAGAAGGTATGGAAGGCCGAGAAGTGGCGGGTGACGATGTCCGGGGAAATGTGGAAGGCGTAGACTTCGCCGTCGATGACTTCCTGTTTGATCATCTTCGGGTTGTCCGTGGCGTCGGCCTCGCTGTGGAAGCCGATGTAGAGCGGTTTGGACTTGCCGCCGGCGTGGGCTGCGCTGGTCAGCAGCACCATGATGAGGAAAAAGCGGTAGAGAGGGAACATGCGGCAAATGAACCCGCCTCCGGGCGGGAATGCAAGCCCTGCGTGCAGCCCTCAGAACCTCAGGAGGTCCTCGACGGCATCGGCTTCCGACGGCATCGCACCCGTGAGGATGGACGGTCCGTCCGCGCCGAGCGCGACCGTTTCCTCGAGCCGGATACCGAAGCCAAGGGAAGGCAGGAGGGCACCTGGCTCGACTGCGAGCGCAGCCGAAGACGGCAGCGGCAGGGAATCCGGAACGGGGTCGTGCACTTCGCAGCCAATATGGTGAAAAATACGGTGCGGGCAGATGCGGCGGATGGCCGGGGAGGGAACGGCAGGATCCGGAACCTGCGTGGCCAGCAGCAGTCCCTCGCGGAGCAGTTCCGACTGCAGGAAAACAAGCGCTTCCTCCTCGCAGTCCGGCAGCAGCCGACCCGGGCGGAGGGACCGGATCGCATGGCCCAGCGTGCGGTGGATCGCGAGGTAGGCCGCGCGCTGCGGAGCCGAAAACGTCCCCGAAACCGGCAGAAAGCGGGTCAGGTCCGCGTGCCAGCGGTGCATTTCCGCAGTCACATCGATGAGGAAGCCGTCGCCCGCGCGCGCCCCCTGGCGGTCGCCATGGAAGTGCAGGGCGAGCGATTCCGCGCCGCAGGCGGTCAGGATGGGACAGCCGGGACCGCGGGAACCACGCTGATGAATCGTGTGCAGGTACTCGGCTTTGAGGTCGCATCCCCGGATGCCTGGGCGCAGGGAGGCGGCGGCGCGGCGCAGACCTGCGGCCGCCGTTTCCGAGGCTTCGCGGATGGCCTCGATTTCCTCCGGGGATTTGCTTGCGCGGAGCGTGCCGAGGATGGGGCCAAGGCGTTCCTGGTGGAGGACGGGGAGGAGCCGGGCGCAGAGGTTCGGGAGCCATGGTTCTGCGCTCTCCGGGGCGAACGGATTGCCGCCCCCGAAGACAAGGAGGCGCTTCGCGGTGAACGCCTTGAGCCGCAGAAACGGTTCGAACTGGCTGGCAGCAAGGATTTCGCCCACTCCAGCCGCCGAGATTTCCGTGCGCGGAATGACTCCGTCCCAGAGGGCCGCCGAGGATTCCGGAAGGAACAGCCATTCGCGGAGACGCCCGTCCGCGGCCGAACATTCCAGCAGGAGACTGGCATGCGGATGGTCGATGCCAGTCAGATAAAAGAAGTCGGGCCATGGATCCGCCGAATCCGGTCCCGGGAACCGCCGCTGCGGACCCGTGGCGATCACGGCGAGATCGCCCGGAGAAAGCAGGGAAGCGAGCCGGCGGCGTCGATCGGCTGGAGCGGTCATGCGGGTGACCGGAGGAACGGGCGGATGGGGTCGGCTGCAAGGGTCAAGTTGCGGGGCGGGGAAGCTGCGGGATAGCGGGGCGGCAGAGTCTGCGTTTGACACTGTGGATGCGGAGGGCGTACGGCCCGAGGGGTATAGGGCAGATCCTTCCGCTGCTGCACAAATGCATGAATGACACCATACCACTTGGCCTGAGTTTTGATGACGTCCTGCTGGTCCCGCAGCTCAGTGAGATCCTGCCGAGCGAAACCAACATCAGTACCGCGCTGGCCCCGGGGCTGGAACTGGTGATTCCCGTGATTTCATCGGCGATGGACACGGTCACCGAAGCGGAACTGGCGATTGCGCTGGCCCGCGAGGGCGGACTCGGTGTTGTGCACCGCAATCTGCCGATCGCAAAGCAGGCCGAGCATGTCGCGCGGGTGAAGCGGTCGGAGAATACGGTCATTGAAAACCCCTTCACGGTGCGTCCGGATCTGACACTGGCCGAGCTGCTGCGGATCATGGACGAACGCGGGGTGGCGGGATTTCCGGTGGTGGATGCCGAGGGAAATCTGGCAGGCATGGTGACGTCGCGGGACGTCTGGCACATTGAGAATCCGCAGGGACGGGTGGCCGATGTCATGACGCCGCGGGAACGGCTCATCACGGCGCCGGAAGGAACCGGGCTCGAGGAAGCACGCGCCGTGCTCTACCGCCACCGCATTGAAAAGCTGCCGCTTGTGAATGCTCAGGGCAAGCTCACGGGCATGATCACGACGCAGGACATCAAGAAGCGCGCCATGTTCACGAATGCCGCCAAGGATGCGCGCGGCCGTCTCCGCTGCGCCGGAGCTGTGGGCGTGGGGGAAGACTGCGTGGAACGGGCCGCGGCCCTTGCCGAAGCTGGCGCAGATGCCCTGTTCATCGATGCGGCGACCGGTCATACGTCGCGCGTCCTGACGGTCATTGCCATGCTGCGCGAGCGCTTTCCTCAGGTGCCGGTGGTCGCCGGAAATGTCGTCACGGCAGCCGGAGCGCGCGACCTCATCGATGCCGGAGCCAGCGCGCTCAAGGTCGGCGTGGGCCCCGGAAGCATCTGCACGACCCGCGTCATCAGTGGAGTCGGCGTGCCGCAGTTTACGGCGATTCAGCAGGTGGCGTCGCATGCGCGCCCGCGCGGCGTGGCCGTCATTGCCGACGGCGGGATCCGCTACAGTGGCGACATTGTGAAGGCCCTCGCGGCCGGAGCCGACTGCGTCATGCTGGGCAGCATCCTTGCGGGCACCAGTGAAAGCCCGGGGAACATGGTGAATTACCAGGGCCGGACCTTTAAGGAATACCGGGGCATGGGAAGTCTGCGGGCCATGCGGCAGGGCAGCAGCGACCGCTACGGTCAGAATGCCAGCGGCAAGCTCGTCGCCGAGGGCGTGGAAGCCCGCGTCCCGTACAAGGGGCATCTGCGCGATGTCGTTTTCCAGCTCACCGGCGGCCTCCGCAGCGGCATGGGATACCTCGGGGCAAAGACTCTCGAGGATCTGCGCACCAGGGCCGGATTTGTCAGAATCACAGCCGGCGGACTGCGCGAAAGCCATGCGCACGACGTGGTTGTCACCGAGGAACCGGTGAATTATCAGACGCTCTGAACCTGGGGCTGCGGCCCCGGCCGGCTCTCCGTTCCGGGAGCCGGTCTTTTCTTTTTTCCCGCCATGCTTTCCCGACAGATTGCCATCATCGATTTCGGTTCCCAGTACACGCAGCTCATCGTGCGGCGCATCCGGGAACTGGGTTACTACTCGCGCCTGTTTCAGCCCGATGAACTGCGGACGACCGGGCATCCAGCCGCAGTGATTCTCTCAGGCGGGCCACGCTCGACCCGGGAGGAAAATGCACCCGACATCGACTTCGCATGGCTGGAATCGCTTGGCGTGCCAGTCCTCGGGGTGTGTTATGGGATGCAGTTGCTCAACCTGAAGCACGGCGGGCAGGTGAGCCCGGGCACCAAGCGGGAATACGGTCCGGCCCTCATGGTGCCGGAGGGCGGTTGTCCTCTGTTCGAGGGAGTCGAGCCAAGTCAGGTCTGGATGAGCCACAGCGATACGTGCACGGCGGTTTCGGAGGGGACGAAGGTCATTGCGCGGAATGCGGAAGGTGTGCCCGTGGCCCTGCAGTTCGGACCGAAGACGTTCGGGATTCAGTTCCATCCCGAGGTCAGTCACAGCGAAGCCGGCTCACGCATGCTGGCGAATTTCATCGCCCTCGCAGACGACCCGCCACGCTTTGAAATGGCGTCGTTCCGGGACCATCTGGTCGCAGAAATCCGCAGGGAGGTGGGCGACCGCAAGGTGGTGTGCGGCGTGAGCGGCGGAGTGGACAGCACCGTGCTGGCCGTTCTGCTGCACGAGGCCGGTGTCCCGCTGCGCGCGGTTTTCGTGGACCATGGTCTGCTGCGGAAGGACGAAGCAGCCGAAGTTCAGAGGAATTTTGCACGACTCGGCGTCCCCATCGAAACGGTCGACTGTTCCGAGCGGTTTCTCACGGCCCTCCGTGGGGAAACCGACCCTGAAGCGAAACGCAAGATCATCGGGAATCTCTTCCTCGATGTCTTCTGGGATGCCATCGGCGAGGAAATCGAACTCTTTGCCCAGGGTACCCTCTATCCGGATGTCATCGAAAGCGCCAGCAGCGGCAGCATCGCCAGCAAGATCAAAACTCATCACAACCGGGTCGACCGCGTTCTGGATCTCCAGAAACAGGGGAAGGTGCTCGAACCACTGGCGGAATTGTTCAAGGACGAGGTCCGCGCGCTCGGGGCTGTCCTCGGAATCGATCACGACATCCTGTGGCGGCATCCGTTTCCCGGTCCCGGCCTCGCCGTGCGCTGCCCAGGGGAAGTGACCGAGGAAAAGCTGCGCATCATCCGGGAATGCGACGCCATCTACATGCAGCGTCTGCGCGAAACCGGCTGGTACGATAAAGTTTGGCAGGCCTACGCCGCCCTCATTCCCGTGAAAACCGTCGGCGTGAAGGGAGACGAACGCAGCTACGAATGGGCCATCAGCATCCGGGCCGTCACCAGCGAAGACGCCATGACCGCAGACTGGGCGCGACTCCCCTTCGAGGTCCTCGCTTCCATTTCCAACGAAATCCTCAATCATGTGAAGGGCATCAACCGCGTGCTCTACGACATCAGTACCAAACCGCCCGCGAGCATCGAATGGGAATGATGCAGAAAGCCCGGGATCTTCCTAACCTCACCAAGCGAAACTCATGAAAGCGACAGACCTTGCGATTGGCATCGATATGGGAGGCACCACCGTGAAGTACGGTGTGGTGCGCGGTCATGAAGTGATCCACGAATGCGACCCGCTGCGGACCAGTGAGTTTCCCGGTGCCAAGGTGCTGCTCGCCAAACTGGTGGAGGAAGTCAACGTCCTCCAGAAACGCTACCGGATCCGCGCCCTCGGAATGGGGGTGCCGGGCTTCACGGATGTCCGCACGGGCTACGTCCACGAACTGACCAATGTCCCAGGCTGGCTCCGCGTGAAGGCCGGAGCCGTCCTTGCAAAAGGGACCGGCCTGCCCGTGACCGTGGAGAACGATGCCAATGCCATGTGCTATGCCGAATGGGCACACGGAGCCGGCAAGGGCGCGGAAAACATGATCGCCGTCACCCTCGGCACCGGCGTCGGCGGCGCTCTCGTGATCGGTGGACAATTATACCGAGGCTCCGCCTTCGGTGCCGGCGAAATCGGCCAGATGACCATCGATTACGCCGGAAACATGGGCGAACACGGCAACCGCGGTGCCCTCGAAAAATATGTCGGCAACCGGGAAACCCGGGCCCGGGCCGTCGCACTTTCCCGCAAGGCCGGCCGCAAGGTGGCCGAAAGCGATTGCGAACCCCACCTGCTGGCCGCCGCCGCCCGCCGCGGCGACAAAGTCGCTCTCGCCGTCTGGGACGAATTCACCACCCAGCTCGCCGCCGGCCTGAGCGCCTGCGTCTGGCTCCTCAATCCCGACCGCATCGTCATCGGCGGCGGCGTCGCCAAAGCCGGCACCGTCGTCTTCGATCCCCTCCGCCGCAAAATCCGCGACCAAGTCGCCGAACCCTTCCGCAAAGGACTCAAAATCGTCCCCGCCAAATTCGGCAACGACGCCGGAATCATCGGCGCAGCCGGCGTCGCCCTCTCCCGCATTCCCTGAGCATTCCGCTCTCAGGAAAGGAGGGCGGATATTCCTGTCCGCCTTTGGTTGTGGGTAGCGGGCTGGAATGTCCGCTCACCTGTGAACCACCGCACTCCAGTAGGAACTGCCCGTCGCGCAGTTTTGCTTTGACCGGGTTCTCCTGGATATACTTCACGACTCGGAGGAAATGGGTCTCGTTCCGGATCAACCGATCCCAGTATTCATCCTGCCAAAGCGTCCCCGTCTTTCCGATCCGCCGGTTGATCTCCCTCGCCGTGAATCCCTTCCATGATTTCATGATTTCTGGCAGCGTGTGCCCGCCCAGCGGACGGAACAGTAAATGCACGTGATTCGGCATGATCACGAAGGAGGCGAGTTCATACCGTTTGCCGTCGAAGTTCCGCAGCGCATCGGCGACGATCTGCGCGTTGGCGGGATCTTTGAGAACACACGATCCACTCCCTTGATCCAGCCACTCGTCAATTTGCCGCGAAAAGCGGTCGTGATACTCCGCTTCGGTTTCTTCCTCCCATGGCTCGGGATGATGCTTCATCCACGCGTCCCGCTCCGCCTTCCATTGATCCAGCTTCGCCTTTGGCAGGGAATCTCCCTGCCGCCACGTGACAAAAACCCATGACTCGCCTTGCTGCCAGTGAGGCAGACGGTTTTGGGTGACGGCGACTTCTTCGTGCGGATTGAAAAAGGAGCGGGGACTTTCCAGTCCCCGTGCTTCACCACAAGGGGGACAGGAATGTCCGCCCTCCGTTGGGTTGTTGGGAGGTGGGATTGGGGGACAGGAATGTCCGCCCGGATTGAAAAAGGAGCGGGGACTTTCCAGTCCCCGTGCTTCACCACAAGGGGGACAGGAATGTCCCCCCTCCGTTGGGTTGTTGGGAGGTGGGATTGGGGGACAGGAATGTCCCCCCTCCGTTGGGTTGTGGGGAGGGATTGGGGGACAGGAATGTCCCCCCTCCGTTGGGTTGTGGGGAGGGATTGGGGGACAGGAATGTCCCCCCTCCGTTGGGTTGTTGGGAGGTGGGATTGGGGGACAGGAATGTCCGCCCTCCGTTGGGTTGTTGGGAGGTGGGATTGGGGGACAGGAATGTCCCCCCTCCGTTGGGTTGTTGGGAGGGATTGGGGGACAGGAATGTCCCCCCTCCGTTGGATTGTTGGGAGGTGGGATTGGGGGACAGGAATGTCCCCCCTCCGTTGGGTTGTTGGGAGGTGGGATTGGGGGACAGGAATGTCCCCCCGGATTGAAAAGGGAGCGGGGACTTTCCAGTCCCCGTGCTTCACCGCAAGGGGGACAGGAATGTCCCCCCTCCGTTGGCTTGTGGGGGGTGGCCATGGCGATTAGGTCTGGATCTCCACCGCAGAAATGTCCGCATGCAGCCCCCATGGAGGGGTGCTCATCACTATGGATTCCGTCAGACGGGGGGAGTGCGACTCAAGGGAATGCCGCAAGGCATCGGCCAGCAGTTCATGGAAGTCGGACGTCCACCCATTGTGCAGAAACCTGAGCGCCCGGGCCGTCGGTTCCGGGTGCTGAATGGTGGTCATGTTCGCAAGTCCACTCTAGCACGATGGCAGAGAAGCGGAAATCACGGTTGCCGTGGATGTCAGTGCGAAGACGGCGGGAGTGCGTTGGACGAAGGGTTTCTCGACCCGCCTTTGGTTTTGGATTGGCATGTTCAGCCTTCGGAGGCGCGGATGCCTGAGACGGCGGAGAAGATGGAGGAGACGATGCAGTAGGCGATGATGGTGACGACGATGGCGAGGAAGATGATGATGACCGGGGAGATCATGGCGGTGAGGCGGCGGATGCGGACATCGAGTTCCTTATCGTATCGGGAGGCGGCCTTGAGGAGGGATTTGGAGAGGTGCGAGGTTTGTTCGCCGATGGCGACGATATCGGTCATGAGGGGCTGGAACTGACCGGCGCTGCGGAGGGCGGCGGAGAGGGGGTCGCCTGCGGAGACGGATTCGACGACGCGGCCGAGTCGGTCGCGGAAGAAGCGGTTGGGGGTACCGCGGGAGAGCAGCTGGAGGGAGGAGAGGAGGGGGACGCCATTGGAGACGAGGTTGCCGAGGGCCTGGGTGAATTCGGCGTAGAAGCGTGTTTCGATGATGGGGCCGACGAGGGGGATCTTGAGTTTGGCGCGGTCCCACCAGAGTCGTCCCTGGTTGGTGGCGATGAAGATGCGGAAGAGGACGACGGCGGCGGCGGCTGCGCCGAGCATGGACCAGAAGTGGGTCGAGCAGAAGTCCGAGAAGGCGAGGAGGCCTTTGGTGATGGCGGGGAGGTCCTGTCCGGTTTTGGCGAGGAGGCTGGTGAGCTGGGGGACGAGGACGAGGGTGAAGACCGCCATGAGGATGCCGCAGGCAGCGATCATGAAGGCAGGATAGATCATGGCCGAGGTGAAGCGCCGCTGCATTTCGTGGAGCTGAGCGATGCTGAGGGCCATGCGGTGGAGCACGCCGGGGAGCGTGCCTGAAGCCTCGCCTGCGGCGATCAGGGAGACATAGAGGTCATCGAAGTCGCGCGAGGTTTCGCGGAAGCACGACGAGAGCGGCCGGCCATCCTGGAGGAGCGTGCGGAGTCGGTCGCCGGTGCGGCGGATGACCGGGTCCTGCTGGCGGTCTGCCATGATATTGAGGGCCTGCTGGACGGGGAGGCCGGCGTCGATGAGGTCGGCCAGTTCACTGGTGAAGAAGATGAGGCGGGGTCGGCTCAGGCGGATGGGTTTGCTGGCGGCCGAGCTGGCGGCGGAACTGTCCTGATTCTTCTCCGTGATTTCGAGAGGAGAGAGTCGTTTGGATTCGATGAGGCGGAAGGCATCGCTGCGGGAGCTGGCATCGATGGTGCCGCTGACCGTTTCACCGGCTGACGAGATGGCCTCGTAGACGAACTGGGGCATGCGGTGCGGGGGGATCAGGTGATTTGTTCGCCGGCTGCGGTGACGGCGATGACTTCATCGATGGTGGTTTCGCCTGCGGCGACCTTGGCCCAGCCGTATTCGCGCATGGGGATCATGCCTTCGGCGATGGCTTTGGCGCGCATGGCGGAGGCTGGGGCGCGGGCGGTGATGAGGTCCTGCATTTCCGGGGTGATGGCGCATACTTCGATGATGGCCATGCGGCCGCGGTAGCCCGTGCCGCGGCAGTCGCGGCATCCAGCGGGAACGAGGATGGATCCCTTGCGGTCCGGGGGGAAGCCGAGGGATTCGAGGTACTGGCGGGGGTAGAGTTCGGGTGGAGCCGGCTGGCGGCAGGCTGGGCAGAGGCGGCGCACGAGGCGCTGGGCGAGGAAGGCGCGGACCGAGGAAGCGATGAGGAATGGTTCGATGCCCATGTCGAGGAGTCGGGAAATTCCGCCGACGGCATCGTTGGTGTGCAGGGTACTGAAGACGAGGTGGCCTGTGAGGGCACCGCGGATGGCGATTTCGGTGGTTTCGAGGTCGCGCATTTCCCCGACCATGATGACATTGGGATCGCCGCGGAGAATCGAGCGGAGGCCTGCGGCGAAGGTGAGATTGATTTCCGGTTTGACGGCGATCTGGACGACGCCGTCGAGTTTATTTTCGACAGGGTCCTCGATGGTGACGATGCGGCGTTCGCGGGTATTGAGTTCGCGGAGGAAAGTGTAGAGCGTGCTGGATTTTCCGCATCCGGTGGGGCCGGTGACGAGGATGATGCCATTGGGGAGGGCGAGGAGCGAGCGGATGCGGGCTTCAAGGTGGTCGTCCATGCCGAGGCCGGAGAGGTCGAGTCGTTCCCGGCCGAGGAGTCGGAGGCTGACGGACTCCCCATTGACGGAGGGGATGGTGGCGATGCGGACGTCGTAGCGGCGGCCATCGAGTTCGAGGTTGATGCGGCCGTCCTGGGGGAGGCGGCGTTCCGCGATGTCGAGGTGGGCCATGATTTTGAGCCGGGAGACGAGCGCGTTCTGGAGGACGCGGACATTGGGCGGGACGGCGACTTCGTTGAGTGAGCCATCGACGCGGTAGCGGATGCGGAGGTCGTTTTCGAGGGGTTCGATGTGGATGTCGGTGGCGCGTTCCCGGATGGCTTCGCTGAAGATCTGGTTCACGAAGCTCATGATGGTGGCTTCCTCATTGTCCTCGAGGACGGTGACTTCCTGGCGGAGGGCGTCGGGTTCCGCGTCTGCTTTGCCGCTGACGAGTTCGTCGAAGCGGGCGGCTCCCACGCCGTAGGAATCGCGGAGTGCCTCCATGATGAACGAGCGCGGGGCGAGTTTCCATGTGAAGGGTTCGTCGAAGGTCTGGCCGGCCATCTGGCGGGCTTCGAGGTCGAAGGGGTCGTAGGTGAGCAGGGTGAGCGGCGCGAGGTCGGGTCTGGTGGCGAGGATGCGGTGGCGGAGGGCGAGCCGGGCAGGGAGGATACTGCGTGGTGAGGGGTCGTGGGGGACAGCGGGAGTGGGGTCGAAGGGGAGTTGGACGCTGGCGGCGAGGGCGGCGAAGAAGGCGGGTTCGTCCGGGACGAGGCTCGCATCGAGGAGGGCGTCGACGGCACCGGGGGATCCGGGAGGGAGGTCTGCGAGCGTCTGGGCGACGGCGGGTGCGTCCTCTGCACCGGCGGCAGCCGAGGCGGCGGACAGGATCTGTGAAATGGGGCCAGCGGCGGCGTGAGTCATCGGCGCGGGGAGGGACGGGAAGCCTTGCCCTGAGCGGGTGCGGGAGCGGCGGCCGGGAGGGGTCGTTCGAAGGCCGGGAGGGGAACTTCCGGGAAGATGCTGGCCGCGTCCGAGCCAACGGCGGTGCGGGCATCTTCCGTGAAGCTGGCGGCGAGGGCTTCGGGGTCGTCTTCCACGACGACCGGTTGGATGAAGATGATGAGTTCCTTGCGGGCCTTGCGGGATGTGGTGGATTTGAAGGCGTGACCGAGGACGGGAATGCGGCTGATGAGAGGGATGCCTGAGGTGACCTTTTCTTCGTTTTCCGTGATGAGGCCGCCGAGGACGATGGTGGATCGGTTGGGGACGGTGACGGCGGTGAGGAGGCGTTCCGTGGCGATGACCGGCACTGAATTTTCCGCCACCATCTGTTCGCCGACGACCGTGTCATTGACCTGGGCGATATTGAGGCTGACTTCCTTGCTGGAATTGATGAGGGGGATGACTTCGAGTTTGAGGACGACGTCCTGGAAGTCGATGGACGTGCGGACTGAGTTATTGTTGGCGAGGTCCGAGACAGAGCTGGTGGGGACGGGGATGCGGCGGCCGGAAGTGATGACTGCCTTCTTGTTATTGGCGGCGTAGATGGACGGACGGGAGAGGACCTTGAAGCGCTGGGTTTGTTCGAGGGCGTGGATGAAGGCGTCGACGCCCTGGCCGATTTCCCCGTAGAGGTTGAGGCCGGGAGTGAGTGGTTTGAGAGGGAGGTCGAGGTCGGGATTGCGGATGTCGGCGATGGCGCGGCCGAGATTTTCCGCCGTAAAGAAGCCTCCGCTGAGATTGCCTTCCTCGCTGATGCGCCGGAGGTAGCTGACACCGAAATCGACATCGTCGCCGAGGGTGAGCTGGCCGATGATGGTGGCGAGGTAGACTTGAGGAGGCTTGTGATCGAGCCGGTCGAGCAGGTTCGAGACCTTGGCGAGGTCTTCCGGTGGGCCGTAGGCAAGGAGTTTGTTCGCCTGGACGTCCGCGACGAGTCTGGTTTTGCCGACGAGGACGGAAAGCGGCGGGGCGGTTTCCTCGGGTGGGATGAGTTGGTCCTCGTAGCCGGCCGGGGCGGTGGTGGCACCGTCGCGCTGGGCTGAGACGCGGCGGGGACGGCCGGCGAGGGTGGCGGGGTCGGCGGAAGCGACGGGGGTACGGCGGGAACGCACGGCTTCACCGGCCGCGGCGGTACTGCTGCCTGTGCCGGTATCCTGGAGGATGTCTGCGAGGACCGGGAGCACCTGGTCGACGAAGACGTAGCGCAGGCGGCGTTCGAGGGGAGCCTCCGCCTTGATGGGTTGGTCGAACTGATCGATGACCTTGCGGGCGAATTCGTGATCAGCCTCGGTGGCGACGAGCATGATGCGGTTGAGGCGGTCGTCTGCGACGACGCGTGCGGGGATCTGGGAGGGGATGCGGTTGGTGGGGCGGGATTCGTTGTCGCCGAGGGTATCGATGGTGACTGGGGGGATGACGATGCGGGTGGTGAGGGTGGAGGTGAGCATCTGGGCCACCACGACAGCGTCCGCGTATTTGAGCGGGTAGAATTCCGTGAGGAGTTTGGTGCGGGCCTGGGGTGCGTCGAGGACTTCGGCGACCCGGATGGCCTGGCGGATGCTGTCCGCTGATTCCGTGATGAGGATGCCTGGCGGGCTGGCGACTGGGGTGAGGCGGCCGTAGGTATGGAGGCCGATGTGACTCCAGATGGTCGTGGAGGCTTCCGAGGGATCGATGTGTTCGAGCGGGATGAAGTAGGAAGCGAGGGCGTGGCCTTCCGGGAGGGATTCCGGAGACCGGTGCACGGGGAGATCGCGGGCGAGATTGGCCTGAGCGGAAGAAGCGAGGCTGACGCGCGTGGAGGTCTGGTCCGGGGACTGGGCGATTACGTAGCCATTGAGCTGGAGGCAGGATTCGATGAGTTCGATGGCTTCGGCTTCCGTGACAGGTTTGGCGGTGACGAGGCTGAGGGGTTTGCCATCGAAGATGCCCGAGTCGCGGATGACGGGTTTGCCGGTGAGCAGTTCGTAGATGCCGAGGATGTCGCTGATTCCGTTATTGGGAAACTGGAGCTGGATGCCAGCGTCTGCCTGGGTGGTGGTGGGTTGCTGGGCTGCGAGCGGTGAGGCGAGTGCGGCGAGCAGCAGAGTGGAGAAGTAGCGGGGAAAGATCATGGCTGTCCTTGTTCGGGGGTGGGGCCTGCGGGAGCCGGGCTGGCAGGAGCCGGGCTGGCCGGGTCTGGTGATGGGTTGGGATCCTCGCTGGCGGCGGGGTTGGGATTTGATTCCTCGAGGGCGCGCTGGACGAAGGCGAGGCGGCGGGATTCGCTGGCGGTGGGGTAGGTCGAGAGGAATTCCGAGAATGATTTGCGGAACGATTCCTGGCCTGTGGCGGGGAGTTTCTCGAATTCGCGGGCTGCCGAGGGATCGAGCGAGCGTAGGAGGGCTTCGACCACGACCGAAGCTTCCGAGCGCGGGGCTGGCTTGGAGGTATTGTCGAGTTTCGGCGGGGTAAGCCTTGAGGGATCGAAGCGGACGGTGATGCGTTCGTCGCCTGCGGCGATGGTGGCTGAGGCGCTGCGGAGGTCCTGATTTTCGCTGATGGATTCGAGGATCCAGCCCTGGGCATTGGGCTGACTGGTGACGAGGTAGGATTGGCCCGAGGTGCGGTCCCAGACCGTGATCATTTTTCCGGAAGGGAGCGAGGCGATGCCCGAGAGGACGAGAGACTGCGAGAGGCTGAGGACCTGACGGAACGGGAGGCGTTCGAGGAGATTCGGATAATCCGCTGCCGAGACCGGGCGTGGGATGGCGGGTTCCTCGGCCTTGCTGGTGAGCGGCAGGGCGGTGAGGAAGGCGAGTGTGAGCGCCGTGCTGACGGGAAGGGGGATCATGGCTTGAAGAACCGGGCCACCGTGATGGTGGCATTCATGCGCGGGGGAACCGCCGC
>Ga0315907_10002271_pt1 | contig 24515 bp, 17 predicted proteins | sample LakEriMetagenome_3_FD_203525 | JGI IMG/M metagenome (GOLD analysis project Ga0315907, IMG submission 203525) | Freshwater fungal communities from buoy surface, Lake Erie, Ohio, United States - Buoy 12 MA123 | ecosystem: Environmental > Aquatic > Freshwater > Lake > Lake biofilm | place: USA...
ATTTGCCTTCCATTTTTCGCCGGCATAGAGAGCCAGTTCCCCATACAGGTTGTAACTGGTAAGATCTTCATAAACAACCGTAAATACATTGCCCCAGGAGTAGTATCCGGCATTAACGGAAGTAATGCTATCGTTCACGAAATAGGCGAAATTGCCAAATCGACGATAATTGAAGCCTGCTTTGTAACTGAGCGTTTGCGATATGGCGCCACCTATACCTACATAAGCATCGAGTTTATTGTTGAGGTTTTTCAGATTGGGGAAACTCTGGATGAAAGGGTTCTGACGATAGAGTGACAAGTAAGTGGTGGGTTCCATGTTTCCTTTAATTCCGGCAAAGGGTACAATGGTTCCGTTGAGAATACTATAACTTACTTCGGCCAAGGGGTAGAAGTGTCCCTTTTGATCGCCACGCACATCGAAGTAAATACCGGCTCCCACTTTAGCACGCAGCCCTTTCCAGGTGGTGCTAGCTGAAGGAACAATCTTTATGATGGCGTTTTCGGATGTTCTGTTTTGAAAGGTGGTGTCTAGACCCACACTGTTGTAGTAGCTCAAGTCGCGCCCATTGAGTTGGGGCCCGAAGAAGTCGAACGTATTGTAGTTCACTCCAACGTCTGCCATATACAGCGTGCTGTCTTTCAGCATACGGCCATGAGCCAGCAGGTTGAAATGGGTTTCTGAGTTATTGTCGATGTCTTTTGTATTTCGTAATCCCAAATCTGCGTTAAAGTTGAAATCGCCGGTGTCGCGCTGGTAGCTGAGGTAGGAAAGACCGCCGCCGAATGTGTTCATACGCTGATCAAATCGAAGGCTATCGAAGGCAGGGCCGCTGTATTCGTTTTTCAGATCGACACCATACCAATGTGTTACGTTTCGTTCCCAATTAAATTTTCCGAGTAGCTGAGTTTTCTTGAAAAACCATTTACCCCAAGCCTCGGCGCGATTGTTACTGTAGCGATCGGGAATGCTGTCTTCATCATCGAGTGCTACCCCATCGCCGCGTAGCAATTGGTAATGCACACCATACGTTCCTTTTTTGGAACGACCGTCTGTGAAATAGAAGTCGACAGGTGTGGTGTTATAGCTACCCCAACCGGCCTTGATATATCCTCTGTAGAGATAACCCAGTTTTTCTTCCACGTTGATTTTCGCAGCGGGAATGAGTCTTGGCTCAATCGTTATGGCAGTGGGGGTTGGCAGTGTGGTGTACTGAATGCGTGTCATTTGCACAACACTATCTTTCGTTTGCGGCCAAACGGTAATCTTGTTCGCATCACGAAGGAAAAGACGTCGGTTACCTTCAATCTGAAACTCGTATTCCAGCGTTGTGGTGCTATCGGTTTGCGCTGATGTTGTCTGGCTGGAAGCAAACGTCAGGGCGATTATGGCTAGAGTGAAAAAGTTCTTCATGATGGCTTACTGGTTTTCCGGGGTTGTAGGCAGGTCAATTTCAACTTCGTTAACGGATGGTGCGTCGGGCGTTGGGTTTTCAAGTTGATCGAGTGTAGCTTTCTTGACGTTTGCGGCATCAATTACCCATGATTCCGTAACATTTTCCATGATAGCATTGATGGTTGCTCTTGCCTGGAAATAGTCTTTTAGTGATATGTAGACATCGATGAGTAATAAGAATCCTTTGTATTTCCATTCGTCAAATGCGGAGAACTTTTCAATGAGTTGAAAGATTTCCGCTTCCGCTGCTTTAAACTCTTCTTGAGAGTAGTAAGAGCTGGCAATGAGGTATTTGCTTTCTGCGCCGGCATTACCACCGCGTTTCACCACTTCCTTTAAATCATTGATTGCTTCGTTGTAGCTGCCATTTACATGAAGAATACGTCCACGCCATAGCAAAGCCGTGTATCGAATATCTTCGGGTGTAGCATCGTTAGCCAGCACTTTATCGGCGTACATTTTCGCATCAGCAAATTCATTGAGGAAGTAATTGCAGCGCATAAGACCTATCTGCGCTTCCAACATATTATTCTTCGAAACAGCTACCTGCTCCAAATCTCGGTAGTGTGTGAGTGCTTGTGAATAATCTTTGTTGTTGTATGAAATGGTTGCGGCCATAACAAGGCATTCTTCTCTGTAATTGCTATTGCCGGCTGCAATGATGAAATTACAGTATTCAAGGGCTTTGTTGAAATCACTCTTGTCGTAATAACAATTGGCAAGGAAATAACTTGCATCCACCGCATGATACGCCGGTTGGAATTTGGTTAAATAATCTGTGAGTTTATTTATTCCCGCACTGCAGTCGCCTTCCTGCGCATAGCTCACAGCCTTTCGGTATACGTCTTCTTCCAGTTCATTTTTGCTTGCACCGCATATGGTCACTGCATCATGTTGGAACTCGGAGTCTTCGATCAGGATTGACTTGCAAATTTGATAGGCATCGCAGACTACAGGGTCTTTGCCATACTTGCTTTTAATGGAGGTCCAGGAGGCCTTCACTTGCTCCGTGTTGTTTTCTTTCACGTACACAAGGCACATGTCACGCATGGATAGCTTTGCGTAAGCCGAAGTGGCGTGGTTCTTTAGGATATCATTGAAATAGGGCTTTGCTTCAGCAAGGCGATCTTGTTGCAAGTAGGTTTTCGCAATTTCATAGTTGGCATCAATCTCAAACTTGGAGTTCGGGCTTTCGGTAATCAGATTTTTGAGTACCCATGATTTTTTCTCCGGTTGATTGTCGTAGCCATAGCACATCGCTTTTTGATAGAGCGCATATTCCGAACCGGCTTTGTTGAGTGCAATTGATTTGTCGTAATACAGAATGGCTTGTGTGTAGTTTTTGGCAACGAAAAAACAGTCGCCGGCACGTGCGCAAGCGTCTCCTTCTTTCTTGGTTTCTTTGCTATGGCTGCCATCGATGTATTTGCGGAAAGCGGTATTCGCGTTGTTATACCACGCCATAGCTGTTTCATCGTTTTCTTCTGCATTGGCCAGTTTGAAAAAAGCATAGCCTTGGCTGTAGTGCGCTATGCCGTAGAACTCGGAATTATAGGCTCCTGGTTCATTGATAAATGTGTTGTAACGCTGAGTGGCTTTGGTGAACTCATTTTGTCGATAGCTTATCTCGGCTTTCCAGAACTTAGCATCTGCATTGACGGTTGGATTGACCGGATAGGTGGAAACGCGGTCAAAGAACTTTTCGGCATCGGCAAATTTTTCGGCCTGAAATAATTCTACGCCGCGGTTATAGGCAACCACCTGATATGCTTCTTTAACCCGATTATCTTTATTCTGTATCTTATCAAGCGAAGCAAGCGCTTTTTCATAGTTGCGGGTTCGCATGTATACGTTAAGCAAGAATTCATATGCTTCATCACGACGCTTACTATTCGGGTATTTATTGAGGTAGTCTTCGAATGCGGAGATGGCTTCGTGGAAAGGATTGTAGGAAAGTTCGAAAGCCAGTTTGGAATAGTTGAAAAGTGCATCTTCCTGTATTTCGGCGTTCACCGACATATCAGCTGCTTCAGAGAAGGCATTTCGGGCATATTCCTTTTGATCAATTTTCAGGTAACATTCCCCCAAGTTATAGGCAGCTTTTTGATGTAGCTCGTCTTTTCCCTCCGAACACTTTTTATACTCCTGAATAGCCTTTTCCCACTGAGAACTGCGGTGGTAGGCATAAGCGAGTTGATAGTGGTCTTCGCGTGTGATGTCGCTTTCCGTCGCAGCTTTGTGATAGGTTTCTAGGAAGGGAATCGCCTCGGCATATTGCTTTTTCATGCAGTGGCTGTCGCCGATGATGCGGGAGATTTCCGGAACGCGCTTCGTCGAGTTAGCCTCAGCTTGCTGCAATACACCGGGGCCATATTTCAGAACTTCATCATAGTTTTTTTGCTTGTAGTAGATGTAGGTGATGTAATAGGGGACCAGGCTTTTGAATGATGCATCGCTCTCGAGTTGCTTAAACCCATCGAGTGCTACTTGTAAGTCGTTTTGTTCGTAGGCTATATGGCTGTAGTAATAGATGGCTGCTTTTTGGTATTCGCTTTCTACTTGCTTCACTTCGAAAAAATCCTGACGTGCTGCACTTACATCGCCGGTTTCGAATAAGCTATGGCCGCGTTTGTAGCGCATTTCGATTTTGTCCTGCGCATTCAGATCACGCTCATCCACTTGCTTAAACCACTCCAGGGCTTTTTTGTACTGCTTTTTCTGATAATTGAATGTAGCCAGTTCGAAGAAGGCGCGCAACTTCCAAGGCGAATCGGGATGTTCAATTACAAATTGCTCCAGTTGATATTCCGCGTCCTTGTGGAATAAATACAATGCACAAATTCCGCTGTAATATTCGGAGTTGATGCGAAGCGCATGCTGGGGGTCTTTCTCCAGATAGATGTACTCCTGGAATTTTTCTTTAGCTGCGACATACTTTTCATGGTCGAAAAGTTCCAAAGCCTCGCGATACAAACGAGTGTTGTCGTAGAGAGCAATGGGTGGCTGGGCTTGCAGACTAAGGGCGCAAGTCAAGAGAGTCAACAGAAAAAGATACGTTCTCATGAGTTCTTCGGCGGATTATACCAACTTGTGAAATTAACGGGCTCAATCGGCTGAGATTTCGCCACTTACCAAACTTGCGAACGGGTCGATGTGAAATGTATTTCATCCGTGCTTCGTTAAAAAAGGATGGATAACGCAAATTGGAGTCATAATTCATTACCATGAAACTATTCAGTCGGGAACAGTTGCGCGCGTGGGATCAAACTACGATTGAACGCCAATATTCTTCATCTTCGGATCTTATGGAAGTCGCAGCACGCTCATGTGCCGAGGTGCTTGTCGACAAAGCACCGGCCGGTCGCTACATCTTTTTTTGCGGAACAGGAAACAACGGAGGCGATGGATTGGTGATGGCTCGTCTGCTTCACGAGCAGCAATTGGATGTGCTTGTGGTGGTGGTGGGCGATGCTGCTCAGGGCAGTGCTGATTTCAGAGAGAACCTTCAGATTTTGATCGATGGCGATTTGCCTTTGAGTTTCATAAGTGCCATGCCGGAGTCGTTTGAGTTGGATCCCGATGCTGTTATTGTCGATGCGCTTTTTGGCTCAGGACTCAATAGGCCGATAGACGGCTGGTTGTGTAATCTGATTGTTGCCATCAATGCACTTCCCAACCGGGTAGTCGCCATTGATATTCCTTCCGGTTTGCAGGCCGATTTATTGAAGCCTCAGGTGGGATCAGTTATGGAAGCCGATATTACACTAACTATAGAGATTCCAAAGCGATCGATGTTATTTGCAGAGAATGATTGTTATGTCGGAAAGATGGTAATTGTGCCGTTGGGACTCGATGCAGACTTTGAAAATGAACAACCGTGTGAATGGGTCATGATCGATGATCGAGAAGTTGCACCTCTTCTTCGTGAGCGAAACAAATACAGTCACAAAGGATTGAATGGACACCTTCAAGTGAACGCCGGTAGCGCCGGAATGATGGGCGCATGCATGCTTGTTGCTTATGCAGCCATGCGCGCCGGAACCGGAAAGGTGACTGCTTGCGTTGCTGAGAATGGATTGCACGTGATGCAAACCGCGGTGCCTGAAGTCATTTGTAAAACAGGTCTTGGCGCATCCGAATTGGAGCGATTCGAACAGATTGTGCATGCAAGCGCATTGGTGATTGGTCCAGGCATTGGCTCGGGTAGCGCACCAACGGCCATGCTAAACGAATGGTTGAATAGTGCTTCATTACCGACAATTATTGATGCGGATGCACTGACCATCATAGCGCGAGAAGGTTGGCTGAGTAAGATTCCCGCTCAATCCATTATTACACCTCATGTCGGTGAATTCGATCGCTTGTTTGGTATCCATAAAAATCATTTTGAGCGTTTGCAAACGCAGTTGAATACATCGAAGGAGTTGGGCATTTTCATCGTGTTGAAGGGGGCGCATACACGCATCAGCACCCCTGATGGTTTGCTATACATCAATTCAACCGGTAATCCGGGAATGGCCACCGCCGGCAGCGGCGATGTGCTGAGCGGAATGATTGGAGGATTGTTAGCTCAGGGCTACGAGCCCATGCAAGCAGCGATTTTAGGAGTGTATATGCATGGACTGGCGGGCGACGTGGCAGCCGAAGCAAGGGGCATGGATTCCATCATCGCACGCGATATCATCGAGTTTATTGGCGATGCCTACTCGCATTTAAGAGGCATCAATAATCCGGAGGGTTAAAGCATTTCCACGCTTCCTTTTCCGACGCGAATCACTTCGATTTCGTCGTTCACGCAGCTAATAACAGTTGAGGGCTCGAGTCCGCCGGTACCTCCATCAATAACAATGTCAACTCGGTTACTCCATTTTTCATGGATGAGTTCTGCATCAGTGGTATAATCCAGCATAGTGTCGTCGTCGTGAACGGAAGTAGCTACAATGGGATTTCCTAATGCGGCCACAATAGCGCGCGCAATAGAATTATCAGGAACACGAATACCAATTGTTTTCTTTCTGTCCGAGAATATTTTTGGAATCGCTTTACTAGCTTCTAGAATGAACGTGTATGGGCCGGGCAGCAAGCTTCGAATGAGTTTATACACGGGATTACTCAATTGTTTGCTGTATTCGGTCAGGTTGCTCAAATCGTGACACACGAGCGAGAAGTTGGCTTTTTCCAGTTTTATCTGCTTAATGAGAGCTAGTTTCTCGAGTGCTTTCGAGTTATACATATCGCATCCCATGCTGTATACCGTGTCTGTCGGGTAAACTACAATTCCACCTTTACGCAGGCACTCCACCACCTGCGCAATTTTTCGCGGGTCCGGGTTGCTGGGGTGGATGGGGATAAGCATTTTGGGTACTGGGGACTGGGTACTGGGGACTGGGTACTGGGGACTGGGTACTGGGTGTTACCTGCTCAGCATCCAGTCCCCAGTAATCAGTACTTATTGGGCTGCTTTCGCATGGTCAGCCAGGAACTGCGCCAGACCATTATCGGTAAGTGGGTGTTTCATGAGAGCAACGATGGCACTGAGAGGGCCGGTCATTACATCGGCGCCAATTTCAGCACACTTGATGATGTGCATAGGGTGACGCACGCTGGCGGCTAGAATTTCCGTTTCGTAGCCGTAGTTGTCATAGATGATTCGTATTTGTTCGATGAGGTCTGTGCCATCGGTTGAAATATCGTCAAGGCGACCAATGAAGGGGGAAACGTAGGAGGCACCTGCTTTTGCAGCTATGAGTGCTTGACCTGCCGAGAAAACTAACGTGCAATTAGTTCGAATGCCTTTATCGCTGAAATACTTAAGCGCCTTTACACCTTCTTTGATCATCGGTACTTTTACCACGATGTTTGGATGCAGGTCAGCCAACTCTTCTCCTTCGGCCACCATGCCTTCAAAGTCCGTAGCGATAACCTCAGCACTCACGTCGCCATCGCCAACAATTTCGCAAATGGCTTTGTAGTGCTTCATCACATTGTCTTTGCCCGAAATGCCTTCTTTGGCCATGAGCGAAGGGTTGGTGGTTACGCCATCGAGAATGCCTAAGTCTTGAGCCTCTTGAATTTGCGCCAGGTTAGCGGTGTCGATAAAGAATTTCATGATTTTGATTTATGCTGCGAAAGTAAACTTCGCTCTACCATGATTTATTGGATGTTCATGGGATGTCGATAAAAATCAGGAAGGCATATGACTATTTGGAGAATGGAGAATGGAGAATGGAGAATGGAGAGCTGTTGCGCAACAGTTCTCCATTCTCCATTCTTCATTCTCCGATTCACGAGAATACTGAATCACACCAATCACAGATTCGCAATCATTCAGCAGCCTCATTCTCCATTCTCCGATTCACGAGGATACTGAATCACACCAATCACAGACTCGCAATCATTCAGCAGCCTCATTCTCCATTCTCCATTCTCCGACGCTAATGATCGAGCTCATCATGCTGTGAGTGTTTGACCACCTTCACATTCCCGCCGAGGAGTCCATTCACCAGTGAAATGAAAATCGCCAATAGCACAGCCGACCAGAAACTTTCAATCATGAAACCTTCCACTAATTGATCGGCTATCATGAGGATAGCTGCATTGATGGCCAATAGGAAAAGCCCTAATGTGAAGATAGTGGCGGGAATGGTAAGCAATATTAATAGAGGTTTGAGAAAAGCATTGAGCAATGCCAGCACAATGGCAGTGATAATGGCAACCCAGGGCTGCTCAAACCGGATACTGTCCATGAGGTAGTCTGCAACGAGCAATGTCACTGACGTGCTGATGAGTTGTAAGAGGGTTGTCTTAAGTTGGTCTTGTCTGTGCATGGCGCTAAAGTAAGAAGGGCGCCCTAAACAAGTCACGCTCACCCTGAGTGGCACCCTTGGCAAGGACGCACTGCGTGCGTCCAAAAAAAAAGACCGCCTAAGCGGTCTTTTTTGAGCGAAACAGCTCGATAAGTCTTAGTGCTGCACCACAAACTCTTTGCTCACGCGAGTTTCGCCAGAGCCAATAGTAAGCGTGTAGTTACCGGCCGGCAGATATGTGAAGTCGAATGACTCACGATCGCTGGCGTTAAAATTCTTGCTGATACGGGTGTAAACAATCTCTTGTCCAACGGCATTGTATACACGCACAGGTGCTCCTGCCAGGTCCGAGCCTGTGATAGAAACAATACCTGTGGTTGGATTAGGGAATAAGTTGATGTTAGCTCCATTGAGGACGGTTTCGTTTACATTTTCAGTAATGTCGAAGTCGTTTGTGATAGCCAAATAAACGATATCGTTGTTGTCCCAAGAGTCAAGGTCTCCGCGAACGTTCAATCCGGGTTCGGTATCGCGTTGCACCACAATGTGCAGCTTATCGCTTACGCGGTTGTGCATGGAAGGGAATGCGTATTCGTATTCGTTAAACTCCAGGTCAGGGGTGAGCTCAATTTGCGGACCCCATGTGTCACCGCCATCTTCACTAACAACAACGTATAAGTGACTAAACAGTTGATCGCCGAGGTATTCTTCGTCAGCCGTGCGGAACACAACATAAATTTTACCGTCATCTCCTTCCGCCATGGTAGACATAGAAGAGATACTGGTGCGATAGTCCGGCACATTGTCGATGGTGTAATCGAAAAGATCATCCGCATCGTTGATGCTTTCTTCCGGCATACCAATCACATATAATGAGTCAACCGGCCAGTTGCTGTTCCAATATACCAGCTCTTCACGCTGGAAAATGGTGTATTGACCATCACCTGAAACATCATCCAGGAATTGGAATAATCCGAATGTCACGTGTGCCACACCGTCTGAATCCAGAAGCAGTGAACCAACTCCGTCCGAAGTTACTATGGTATCTGCAATTCCGTCGAGGTCGATATCGCTGAGAGAGTCGCCCACATATCCGAAAATAGGGAAGTCCCAAATGAGCTGAGTACTCCACGTGTTACCACCGTCATTACTCGTCATCAATTGAGAATCGCAGTCTTCGCTGAATACTGCCACAGCTACTTTACCATCACGCGCGTCGATGGCGTAACTGTCTGCTTCAACATTTTTGAAGTTCAGGGAATCAAGTCCTTCGAATGATTGGTTTTGGATTTCCCAGGTAGAACCATTATCGCTGGAGCGCCAGTAGAGAAGATTACCATCGATGCCATACAGAGGAGTACCGCTTAATCCGGTTGGAGCGCTGAGGGCGATTACGTGGATGGTATTGCCATCGACTGCAGCACGTGGCCATAAGAAGTCGTTTGCTACGGTGCCGGGCAGACGGCTATACGTCCAATCGCCGGAACCTACGGATGTTCTTTTTGCGAATGCAATAGAGTCGACACCCAAGTGGCTCACGAATGCTTCACCGCCATCGCCGGTAAGCATGATGCCGGGCCAACCGCAGCGGTAATCTTCCAATCGGTCTGCAGGTTCGTCGCCCCAGTTTTCGTCTTGACCCATGTTGTAACCGGTTCCGCGATCAGGCCATGTGGTTGAGTTTGCGGAAGAACTGAATATCCAGGTAGCGTGAGCCATACCATTGTCATCAACGACAATGCGATTTTGATTCGAGTTGTTTGACTGGTTGTCGTAAGTCGAAGTTCCTATAACCTGCTCCCACAAGGTCATTGATTTAGCGGCTGGATTTATAGGGTAAGCCGCCGGTTTGTTTTTGCTCTTCTGAACCAAATTGGCTGAAGGAGTGTTTTGCATCGTTGGCTGCTCGATGCTCACTTTGCGCTGCGGGCCATTAACAGGTGCAGTCGCTTTGCGTGTTTGACCTATGGCCGAAACAGCAAGAAGGGACGTTACTGCGAACAAGTAAATTCTTCTCATAATAACTAAGAGGTTTGAGGTTAATTTGGTCGAAATGTAGAAATAACTGCTGTTCATGCAGCTTTCATGAACGAAAAAAATGCAAGTATCGCAAATTACTGCCGAGATAGTAGCCATTGGAGATGAGCTTTTGATCGGTCAAACAATAAACACGAATGCTGCCTGGCTGGGAGAGCAATTAAATGCAATTGGCATTAAAGTTCACCGCTCTATGGTGATTTCAGATAGTCGTGCTGAGATTTTGGCGGCATTAGATGAAGCCTCTGCTCGAAGTAACATCATCATCATGACCGGGGGGCTAGGTCCTACAAAGGATGATATTACAAAGCACACGCTTTGTGAGTATTTCAAGTCCGAGCTTGTCATAAACGAAGACGCATTGAGTCGCATCACTGATTTTTTTGAGCGCAGAGGATTACCGATGTTGGAAGTTAACCGCCAACAGGCCGCTGTGCCTCGTGACTGCACGGTTATTCATAATTTCAAAGGAACAGCTTGCGGCATGTGGTTCGAGCGTGGAGACCGAGTATTCATCTCTATGCCGGGAGTTCCATACGAGATGAAGGGAATGATGGAGGAAGAAGTGTTTGGTAAACTCGCTACATTTTACCGCAGGCCCAATATTCGCCATCGCACTATTCTCACGACAGGAGTGGGAGAGTCGTTTCTAGCCAATCAGCTTTCGGATTGGGAAGGTATGTTGGAAGCAAGAAAAATAGCGCTGGCTTATTTGCCTTCTCCGGGCATGGTAAAGCTGCGAATGTCGAGCTATGGAGACGAAGGGCGCGATGTAGAAGCGGATTTTCGATTTTGCGAAGCAGAACTCCATCGTCTAGTAGGAGAGTATATCTATGGCTATGATAAAGACACCTTGCAGGAAATTGTGGGCATTCAGCTGCGCAATGCAGGTGCAACATTGGCCATAGCTGAGAGTTGCACAGGGGGCACCTTGTCGCGCATGCTGACATCCGTTCCGGGAGCGAGCGACTATTTAGTAGGCGGGGTTATCGCTTACGCCAACGCTGTAAAAACAGACATACTGCAGATAGCCCCGGAATTAATCCAACAGAAAAATATTGTCAGTAAAGAAGTGGCAGAGGCCATGGCTATGGGTGCTCGCCGAAGTTTTGGAACGGACTGGGCTATTTCAACCACTGGAATTGCAGGCCCGAGTGGAGGCACAGAAACCCATCCCGTGGGTTTGATTTATGTAGCAGTGGCAGGCCCAAACGGCTGTAAATCAATAGAGCTTAGGTTGGGTAAACGAAGGGAAAGTAACATGGACATGGCATCCTTTGCCGGATTAAATTTGCTTCGGAAAGAAATTTTAGAGCAAAAGACAGATTTTTAAAAAAAATGTCGTTTCTTTGCCGCCCATTTAAAAAAAGTATATTGCCATGGCACGCGTTTGTCAGATTACAGGAAAGACCACACAGTCAGGACACAAGGTGTCTCACTCGAATATCAAGACCAAGCGTAAGTTCTACCCGAACTTACAATACAAGCGTTTTTGGTTGGAAGAGGAGAAGCGTTGGATTGAGTTGCGTGTGACTCCAAAAGGAATGAAGACCATCAACAAAATGGGCTTAATGGCTGCTATGAAGCAAGCCAAGGAGCTCGGTTATATAGCTTAATCAAATCATGTAAAAATGAGAAAGCACTGCGCAATGCGGTGCTTTTTCTTTGATACGGGTTCGATTACAAACAGGGTGTATGTTGAAAGTTTCAATTCACACACGTTTGATAGGCGCTGCCAATGTATATTTGCAACCTTTGACAAATTAAGACTTACCAATTAGTTCAGTTACATGCGTAATAAATCGCTCTTATGGATCTTCGTGATCCTTCTAACATTGACGGTAGTATATGTGCTGTCGTTCGGATTTGTAGCCCGCAGCTACGAAAAGCAGATTGGCCAACTGGTTGAAGACTCGTTGAACACAGCCGGTGTTTCATACACCGTGGGTGATTCGGCCTACACAGCTCTTTATCGCAAGGTACTTCGCGACAGTTCCGATGCTTCTGCATTCCCGGTATTTGGCCATAGCTATAATTACCTGAAGGAGCGCGAACTCAACTTGGGTCTTGACCTCAAAGGTGGTATGAGCGTGGTGCTGGAAGTGTCGATACCCGACCTTTTTGTGGCCCTCTCCGATAACAATTCTAACGAGGTGTTCCAAAAGTCAATCGCTGATGCGAAAATTGCGCAACGCAGTTCTTCCAAGGCTTTCGTTGATTTGTTCTACGACGCTTGGAAGAAGAACAATACCTCAGGCCTGGAAATGTGGCGTGTTTTCGATACAATGGAAAACAAGGGTAAGTTTCCTGCGAAATCTGCCGATGACGATGTTATCGAAATTCTCCGTAAGGAAGCAGACGACGCTCTGAACAATACAGAGAACATTATCAAGAAGCGTATCGAGCCATTCGGTGTAACGCAAGCAAACGTGCAGCGTCAGTCGCTCACTGGTCGCATCGTGGTTGAACTACCCGGTGTGGATGATCGTGAGCGTGTTCGCAAAACATTGAAAGCAACAGCAAACCTCGAGTTTTGGGATACATATCGCACCGACGAAGTGTTCGTGAAGATGTACGAATTATACGGTACTATCGGAAAGAAGGTAGCGCCTGATTTATACTCACAAGATCCTGACCGCGATCGCAAAGATTCACTGATGATGGCGGCGTTGAAGGATACATCCCTCACTCAAGTTCAACAAGATTCTATTCGCACTGCTTATCGTGATACAACTGTTCGTCCCGATAGCTTGTTGACTGAAACCGAACTCAATCGCAAGTACCCATTGCGCAAAATGCAGATTAACCCGCAGGCCGGTTCTCCTGTAATTGCCTTCGCTATGGTGAGCGACACCTCAGAGATAAACAAGTATTTGAACATGGACGTTGCTAAAAACGCTCTTCCTCAAGACTTGCGTTTGTTGTGGGGTGCGAAGCCAGAAAAGAATGTAGTTGCGCTCTATGGTATTAAAGACAAGAGCATGCGCGGCAAAGCCGAGCTCGATGGTAAGTCAATTGTTGACGCTCGCCAAGACTTTAACATGATCACAGGTGAAGTAGAAGTAAACATGACGATGGACTCCGAAGGCGCTGCTGTTTGGAGAGAAATGACCCGCCGCAACGCTGCAGACAATAAGCGTTCTATCGCAATCGTGATGGATAACTTGGTGTTCTCTGCTCCAAGCGTGAATAGTGAAATTCCAAATGGAAGCTCTGTAATTCAGTTCGGTCGCGCAGCTACAGGTGCCGACCAACCGAAACTCGAGCAAGAAGCAAAAGACCTTGCAGGTTTGTTGAAGGCGGGTTCTTTGCCGGCTCCGGCCAAGATCATTGACGAAGTAACCGTTGGTCCTTCTGTGGGTGAAGAGAACATCACTGCCGGTGTCATGTCGTTCGTAATTGCCTTCGTTCTGATTCTTCTTTACATGATATTCTACTACGCTTGGGCCGGTTGGGCTGCCAACGTAGCATTGATTGCAAACTTGTTCTTTATGATTGGTGCCCTTGTTTCTATGCAAGGTTCACTGACGCTTCCTGGTATCGCGGGTATCGTACTTACCATGGGTATGGCGGTCGACGCGAACGTACTTATTTATGAGCGTGTGAAAGAAGAGTTGCGCGCAGGTAAAGGTATGAGCGCTGCTATGAAAGATGGTTTTATCAAGGCCTTGAGCGCGATTATCGATGGTAATGCTACCACCATGATTACGGGTATCATTCTGTTGTTGGTAGGTACAGGACCAATCAAAGGTTTCGCAACTACCTTGATTATCGGTATCTTCACTACACTGGTAACTGCATTGATTATTTCACGATTGATTTTGTATCGTCGTTTGGAAAACAAGAAGCCAATCACTTTCTACAGTAACATTACCAAAGACTGGTTTACAAAGGTTAATTATGACTTCGTAGGTAAGCGCAAAATGTTCTACGTTGTTTCAATGGTCATCATGATTGCAGGTGCTGCTTCTTGGATGACTCGTGGCTTCAATATGGGTGTCGACTTCTCCGGTGGTACTTCGGTTCGTGTGGACTTTGCATCAGATGTAAATGTTGATCAATTACGCTCGAATGTGGGTTCTGTGTTGGTAGAAGAAAACGGTTCCGCAGCTTCGGTAGTTGTTCAAAGCATCGGTAACGGCAGCAAGAGCTACAAGGTAACTACTAACTATATGATCGATTCGGAAAATCCGGAGGTCGAGAATATGGTGAGCGCTAAAATGGCTGAAGGTTTCGCGAAAATGAACACTGACTTCACGGTAGGTTCTTCATACAAAGTAGACCCAACTATGAGTGATGACTTCCGCAAGCAGGCTTCATGGGCGACTATACTCTCTCTGATTCTCGTGGGTGCATACATCATGTTGCGTTTCCGTAAGTGGGATTTCGCATTGGGTGCCTCCGTTGCATTGTTGCACGACGCCTTGGTTGTAATAGCTGCATTCACCTTGTTGAACGGTGTAATGCCATTCTCTCTGGAGGTGAATCAGAACTTTATCGGAGCTATTCTAACCGTAATCGGTTACTCGATTAACGATACGGTGGTAATCTTCGACCGTATCCGCGAATACTTGAATGGTCGCAAGAATGTGCAGATTGAAGGCACTATCAACGATGCTTTGAATAGCACATTAGGTCGTTCGATCAATACATCGATGACGGTGTTGCTTACGTTGTTGGTAATGTTCATCTTCGGTAGCGATGATATCCGCGGATTCTGCTTTGCGATGATCATCGGTGTAATTTCCGGTGTGTACTCGACGCTCTTTATTGCATCGCCTATCGTTGTAGACATGCGTAACATGGCAAGTAAGAAAGCATAATTGAATTTCATATAAAATGAAAAGGGCCGCTAATGCGGCCCTTTTTTGTCTCTCTTAAATGTTCTGAGGCTATTTCAATCGCCGAAACGTCAGATTAATTCTAGGCGCATTCTTTCTTTTGGATTTGGGAAGCGCATGTTGCCAGTCGTCTTGCATATGAACCATGAGGAGCAGTGAGCGATCGTGCAGCTCCTGTGAAATAGTAGCGCCCGTATTTTTATTCCGAAATCGGAATGTCCTCGTGCCGCCAAAGGTTACCGAAGCAATCAGCGACCGATCCATTTCCGGTTCATCGTCGCTATGCCAACCCATGCTATCATCCCCTGAGCGATAATAGTTGCCTAGAGCGGCATTAAATGGGAAGTCGAACGTTTGTTGCAAACGCTCCTTTAGTTCGTTTGCCAGTGGAGAAAACTCGGTGTCAGGCCATTGAATGGAGCTGTACTTGTAGGCAGGTCCAAACCAGCAGGTGAGACGTGGCTCCCGGTGCAATTTGCCAAAAACACGTATTTCGTTCTGCTGCCATGGCAGCTCTTTTTCGAGTTCATCGAAAAAACTTCGGTTAAAAAAATCAGGATAATAAATGAGTTGTTGCGGACCGTTGGCGTAAAGAACGATGTTACTCATGGACGGTCAGTGGGCTGATCTTCGAAAGTCCTGTCAATGGGAGGTTGCGATGTCTCATTTTGAGGTTTCGGGGTGTCCTCGATCTCAATTTGGTCGAGGCGTAAGTCGGATGTTTGCTTCTTCACTTCCGACGCACCTTTCAGGATTTCATCTTGTACGTCTTTGGTAGCATTGCGAAACTGATACATGGCTTTGCCAAGCGTTTGCGCCAAGGAGGGAATACCTTTCGCTCCGAAGAAGAGAAGGTATACAAACAAGATCATTATGATTTCACCCGTACTCACTCTGCAAATGTAGTGCTGTGAACCGCTCGCGGTTCATGAAAAAAGTGGAAAGTGCGAGAACAACGACACCCGCTATACTCCTACTTTCGGCGAATTAATTTCCATAACCATGGCCACCTCTCATATGCAGAAGCTCAGCGCAGCAGGATTGTTAGTAACCCTAGGCATTGTATATGGTGATATTGGAACTTCTCCGCTCTATGTAATGAGCGCTATCATTGGTGATAAGCCTATTTCAGAGGATTTAGTGTATGGCGCTTTGTCATGTGTGTTTTGGACACTTACCAGTCAAACCACACTGAAGTATATCTTGCTGACACTTCGTGCGGACAATAAAGGTGAGGGTGGAATTTTTTCGCTGTATGCTTTAGTGCAGAGAAAGGGTAAGTGGTTGTTTTGGCCTGCCATAATTGGTGCCGGTACACTCATGTGCGATGGAATGATAACTCCGCCAATTTCCGTTTCATCGGCCATAGAAGGATTGCGGGTTTTCAAGGAGGATATACCTGTAGTCCCTATTGTGATAGTGATACTAACAATGCTCTTTATTTTCCAGCGATATGGAACCAAACTGGTCGGCAAAACTTTCGGGCCCATTATGTTGGTGTGGTTTACCATGTTGGCCATTCTTGGAGTAAATCAAATTATTCAACACCCTGCTGTATTGAAGAGCCTCAATCCGATTTACGCCTATAACTTGTTGAGCGAATACCCGGGTGGCTTCTGGTTGCTGAGTGGTGTCTTTCTCTGCACCACCGGAGCTGATGCACTCTATAGCGATTTGGGACACACCGGTCGTCAAAATATTCAGGTAAGCTGGATCTTCGTAAAGATTTCTCTAGTGTTGAATTATATGGGTCAAGGTGCATGGCTTATGACACAGCCTCAACTCGAAGGTCGCAGCCCATTCTACAGTATAATGCCCGAATGGTTTTTGATTGCCGGAATTATTATCGCGGCATGTGCAGCGGTTATCGCAAGCCAAGCACTTATTACAGGCTCATTTACCCTCATCAGCGAGGCAATCAACTTGAACTTCTGGCCCAAGGTAGCAACGAAGTATCCGACAGACTTAAAAGGCCAATTATACATACCGAGTGTAAACTGGTTGCTTTATGCCGGTTGCATCGCAGTGGTTTTATTCTTTGGTGAATCCAAGAAAATGGAGGCGGCTTATGGATTTTTCATTACGATTACGATGATGATGACATCTACATTGCTGTGCTATTATCTCGAATATAAGCGTCACTGGCCGGCTTGGAGTGTGGGAATTATTTTCGCAGTGTTTATCACCGTGGAATTTTCATTCTTCGTTGCCAACAGTATGAAGCTCAAGGAAGCGTGGATGATGCTCATCGTTTACTTAGTGCTCATTCACGTCATGTGGGTAACCTTCATGTACCGCAAAATGAGTAACTACTTCTTACAGTTTGAAGATCTTGACAACTATGTGGGCACCCTGCGCGAATTATCGAACGACAAGTCTGTGCCTAAATACGCAACCCACCTTGTCTTTTTAACCAAGGCTAACTTCCACCACCAGGTGGAAAAGAAAATTATGGAGAGCATACTCGCCAAGACGCCCAAGCGTGCCGATATCTATTGGTTTGTGCATGTAGATCGTTCCAATGAGCCTTACACACGCGAATACACAGTCGATGAATTAGAGAATGACTTGGTGGTCAAAATAAACATAAAGCTAGGCTTCCGTGTGCAGCCTCGTTTGCACAACTTTTTCCGATTCATTGTAGATGAAATGGTAGAGCGGGGTGAAATAGATCTTAAGGCGAAGCCAGAGCCATATGCAAAATACAACGACGAGCACGATTTCAAGTTTGTGGTTTTGGAGAAATTCCTTTCGGCCGACAATGATTTGAGTGTCCGCGATAGCTTCATCACCAACGCTTATATAGCTCTGAAACACGTTAGCTTAACAGACATTGACGCCTGGGGCCTGGAAGAGAGTGACACGGTCCTGGAAAAAGTTCCGCTGGTGGTGAATCCTGCTCAACGTGTTATGCTCAAACGAAGTGGAACTTAAGTATCATGAATAAAGTAATTCTATCAGGAACTGTTCTTGCTTTATGGTTGGTGGTTGCTTCTTTTAATCCGCCTGCGGAACCTCCGTTTGCTCTTCTCAAGCACTATATGTCGGGCAGCTTTTCAAGCGAACTGCAAAGCAAGAATGACAGCGATTACTTTGATATTCGATTGCGCATGGAGCCTATTTGGAAGGCAACCGACTCGGAATTTTACCTCTATGTCGAGCAGGCTATGAGCAGTTCGTTAGAGAAACCGTATCGCCAACGAATCTATCGCGTAGTAAAGGACTCGGATAGTCAATTTACAAGTTATATCTACACTGTAAACGCACCCGCCCGATTCACGGGTAAAAAGGGAGACGACGTGGTGTTTTCTTCGATTACTCCCGACTCGTTGAAGGTATTAGAAGGTTGTGAAGTGCGACTTCAATTCAATCAGAGCAACCAAACATTCGAGGGAGCTACAGGCGATCGCACATGCCCAAGCACGCGCTCAGGGGCAACCTTTACGACTTCTAAAGTGATGATAGGCCCCAACGGGATGGTCAGTTGGGATCAAGGCTGGAACGATGCCGGAGCGCAAGTTTGGGGTGCCACCAAAGGCGGATACGATTTCATCAAACAATAGTCGAAAGCACCAAGAGGAGGGTATCACTCCATTAGCGAATGACTTTGACTGTGCCCGTTCGCTGAATGGTATTCGTATCGAATCCTTTTACCCTTACAACGTAATTATAGTCTTGGTTTTGCGCGAAGAAGTCTTCTTCGCCGGCACTACCTACCCAAACGTCTTCCGGATTTGTCGTGTGGAAAATAACATTACCCCAGCGGTTGAAGATGGTCAATTCATATTCTGCGAAACCGGTTCCTTCAATCCTGAATACATCGTTTAATCCATCGCCATTCGGTGTAAAGGCACTCGGTATATAGAAGTAAGCTGAACTGAGCACCAACGATGATTGCGTATTGCTGCATCCCAACTCATTGATCACGGTAAGCTGCGGCGTGTAGTCGCTTAGCCCGTCGTATTCATGCGTGACCGCTGCGTCGTAAGAAGTATTACCGTCTCCAAATTGCCAGAATACAAAGCACTCCGGACACACAGGCTCAGGGGCTGCCGTGAATTCATAGGTGTCATTGCCAAGTGAAGTCATATAGAAGTTTGCTACGACAGGACGAACTTCTACCAGCACATCGTCTTCTACTTGTCGTCCGCAAACGTCCCTCACTACTAGATGATAGTTGGTTGTGCCATCAGGGTATACCGCGACACTATCACCCGAAAATTCCTCGTTCCAAACCACCGAGTAGGGTGTTTCCCCACCCGCCGGATGTGTCCAAACAACCGCGGGTTGATTCGGGCAAATAGCAGTGTCAGCAGCTGTTGTGATTGTCAGTGGGGTATCGGGGATGAATATTGTCAAGGTGTCTTGCGAGGTTTGTGCGCAAGCGTCTTGCACAAGCACTGCTACATCGATGGTAACAAACGATTGAGTGGTAAACGTAGCTCCGTTCCCGGAAGCTATGCCATCCACAAACCAGCTGAATTGTTCACTGCCACTGCCTCCGGTAACGGTAGGGTTCACAAGCGTATTGTCAATGCACGACGCGTCGACATCAGCACCAATGGTGACATCAACCGGTGGATTGACAATCGTTATGTTGGTTTGCGCGGAGGCGGTTGCGTTGCATACGTCTACCACATTCAATGCAATCTGAATGTCTTGAGGGAATGAGGAATTAAGTGCGGATGTGTTTGCGATTGCATTTCCATTGCCGGTCCAGTTGTAGGTCCAGTCGGCAATGTTGCCACTACCTCCCTGAATGATTGGAACAATGCTGAAGGGTGTTGCACAGGTGCCCGTTAATCCTTGAGGTAAGGATAGCGTAATAGCAGGACTTTGAATAATCAATTGGCTTTGGACTTCGACCTCTTGTCCGCAGCCATCGCTGACGGTGACGGAAATGATGCCGTTTTCCTGTGCGATGTTTGTATAAGTGTCTACCCAGAAAAGGTTCGGAACTCCATTAAACTCCCATTCATAACCATATCCCATTCCCATTGTACTTCCACCGGAGGCTACTACCTGAAGGTTGCACGGATTTCCGCACGTGACGGTATGCGTTAGCGGCATCGTAGCGATTAGGGCAGGAGCATTTACGGTGACATTAATCGTGGCTGTTTCTTGGAAATTACATTCGTCGGTAACGGTGAGGCTGAGAATCCCGGCTTGATCGGAGCTGATATTCAGGATGTCGGATCCCCACCAAAGGCCGTTACCTTGGTCATCTTCCCAACTGTAATCGTAGGGCCCAATACCACCGGCAACGATTGCATATACATTTCCCATCGCTCCGCAGTCGAGTGGCAGAATGTTGTCATTATCTGAAATACTAACGGTAAGTGGTGAGGCAAGCAACACATTGACCACGAAATCCGCAGCTTCGCTCGGCAAACCGCACGTATCGCTCACTGTGAGGAAATACGTAGTAGGTGCGCTCGGAGTCACATCAATGGTCTCGGTTGTTTCACCGGTGCTCCACGTGAAGCCATAGTTGGCGTAGCCGCCGGTAATGATGGGTTCGAGAGTTTGAACAGCACCCTGACAAATTTCATAATCGACTCCTTGCACCACGAGTGGCTCAGGAACATCGGCAATAAAAAACTCAAAAGAAGATGAAATGAGTGACTCGCCACATTCGGCGATGTTGGTGATTTCCATGATAACGGTTTCGTTTCCCTCTGTAATACCGTCTTCAAAGGCGTCTATATAAAGGGCTACTTCCATGACACCCGGACCAAAGGTGACGGAGTTGGGCATGGCAGTATAGTCAGCTCCGGGTGTTGCAGTTCCGCTGAACGCAAGGTTGGCAATGAGTTCATTGTCGGGGTTGCCTGTATCCGGACGCTGAAACACGATAAAACCATCACCGCAATCTTCAAACATGGTGTCTTCGTTCGGGCCACTCACGTTCAGGTTAAGATTGGCTTGCACCACGAGGTTGCTGGAAAAGGAGTCGCGCTGGAGGAAGACGGCGGAACTATAACTGGAGTCAAAAACATCACAGATGGCCAACTTGATATGAAAGGTTTCACCGCATTGAACAATTGCGGTTGCAGTGAGCACATCGGTGTACCCATCCATTTGCATATAATAAGGGTCTGTATGTTCAGGAGCATCGAATGGCATACCATCTATCCATCCGTCTTGATTGAAAAACTCACAATTCGCGCAACTTCCATCGTAGTCGGGGCCATTATTAATTGTACTTATGGCTACCGGTGAGGTTGTTCCGGGAACAATTGCAATGTTCTGAGCGTTATTTAAATAGGGACCATTGATGCCTGGACCACTAATGAAGAACCCAAAAATATCATTGAACGCAGAGCCAACCCATTCCGAATACTCGTCAGAGGACCATACATATTGAAATTGCAGGGTATCCCCCAAAGGAACAAAATCGAACTCAATAATTACCCAATCATTTATGGTTGGAGAGGATCCTAGCTCAATAGCAAGGTCAATTAAGTCTTGATCGGTACCATTCGTACCCCCGGTCCCAGTAGCAAAATCGCTGGATGAATCATTTGGTCCTTGAAGCACGGATACTTCACCCGAAGTCATAGCAAACCCCGATTGAATGCCTAAGTTACAATTCACGCAATCGAATCCACCTACCGATGCGCTGACTGTATTAGCAGGCATTCCATTGAACGTAATATTCGAAACTGTCACATTCTGCCCAAGCAGAATGTCTTGCACATATTGTTCTACCGTCAGATTACTTGACGTCACAAGCTGTGCGTTCAGCACAATGACATGCGCTATAAAACCAAAAAACAGGAGTGATTTTTTCATGGTCAGCATGATTCTATCGGTAAAGACCTGTTATTGCATAACAGGGTTGCTTATCAATGGATTTTCTTAGGCGAAATATAATGCGATTATACTTGATTTGCTGCATGAAAAAACCAAGGAATGAACAAGAGGAAGGGGCAGACATTTTAGGTGCAGCCATATTGCAACATTACCGGGAAAACTCCCCTTGTGAAATCACCTTATTCATTGATGGTGAAGAAGAACCGCCTATGTCTTCGGCTTATTTTTTTCGATCAGAGTCCGAAATGAATGACGCCGAATGCAAGGCACTGGAGTTGTGTCAAGGCCGTGTACTCGATGTTGGAGCCGGAGCCGGCTGTCATGCACTCATTCTGCAGCAAAGAGGCCATGAGGTGGTAGCCCTGGAAAAATCGGCCAGTGCGTGTGAGGTCTTGCGAGCCAGAGGTGTGAAGGAGGTAATACGAGCCGACGTGATGCATTTTTCTGATGGCCCGTTCGATACCATACTCCTCCTCATGAATGGTTTTGGAATTGGGGGGAATGAACAAGGCCTCTTGGCTATGCTGGAGCACTTGAAAACACTTCTGGCTCCGGGAGGAAAAATTATAGGCGACTCCACCGACATTCGCTATTTCAAAGATGAGCCGGCGTCGCTTGATTTGTCGCAAGCTCATTTTTCAGAGGTACAATTCGATGTTCGTATGAACGGCCTGCACGAATGTTTTTCTTGGATATATCCCGATGAAGTTTTACTCGAGGTATTGGCACAAGAGGCGGGGTTGCAATACCGCACGCGGCTTCACTCTGACGAATTTCATTTTTTGGGTGAGTTATATGTCTAGGTCAAATTTTGTCGCGGCCATGAGGAAAAACCCCCACAATGAGGCATATTTGCCACACACAAACGAGCTATGATTAACTGCGCTATTATCGGTTACGGATACTGGGGCCCAAACTTGGTCCGCAACTTTGCAGCCACTCCCAATACATCGGTTCATACGGTAGTCGATTTAAGACCTGAGCGCTTGGCTTTGGTTTCGCGCACGTATCCGAACATACATGTGACTTCCGACATTGCTTCTATCTGGACGAATGAAGAAATTGATGCCGTGATAATCGCAACGCCGGTTTTTACGCATTTCGATTTAGCGAAGAAAGCATTACAGTCCGGAAAGCACGTGTTGCTCGAGAAACCCATGACCGATACGGTAGCGCATGCCGAGGAGCTGATTTCATTGGCGAATCAGCATGGCAAAGTGCTCATGGTTGACCACACATTTCTGTATACGTCTGCGGTTCAGAAAATGAAGAGTCTTATTGATTCGGGTGAACTCGGCGATGTGAAGTACTTTGATTCTACGCGCATCAATCTGGGGCTCATTCAGCAAGACGTTAATGTGCTTTGGGACTTGGCCCCACATGATATTTCCATTCTCGATTATCTCATTCCGGCCAAGCCTGTCAGTGTGCAGGCGAGCGGTATCAGCCATATTCACAATGGCATTGAAAACATCGCCTACCTGACTGTGAAGTATGCTCACGACTTTATTGCACATTTTCATTGCTCGTGGTCTTCGCCCGTGAAAATTCGCATGATGTTGTTGGGGGGTGATAAGAAAATGGTGGTCTTCAACGATATGGAGCCAACGGAGAAAATTCGCATTTACGATACCGCTCATACCGTCAGCACTGATGAAGATAAACAGCGTATACTGGTCGATTATAGGGTAGGGGATGTATTCATGCCCAAACTCGAAATGAAAGAAGCGCTCGGTGGAATGGCTCGCGATTTCATCAACGCAACCATGACCGGAAGCAAGCCCATCGCCAGCTACGAATCAGGCCTTAATACTATCCGAATCCTGGAGGCAGCGCAAATCTCCATCAAAGAGCAAGGCCGGGAAGTCGCACTGTAAGCGCTGAGAGCTCGCAACCTTCAACCTTCCACTTTCAACCCACAATCGCCATGGAAAACCTCACCATCAACACCGACAAACAATCACTGAACAACGTGAAAGTTGGAAAGGATGTCAAAATATTCAATTTTGTAAATGCCTATGGCTGCAGCATTGATGATGGTAGCAAGGTAGGAGCGTTTGTTGAGATTCAAAAGGGCGCTACCATTGGCAAGAACTGTAAGATTTCGAGTCATAGTTTCATTTGCGAGGGCGTGCACATTGAGGATAACGTATTCATTGGACACAACGTCACGTTCATCAACGATCGCTTTCCCCGCGCCACCAATGACGACGGCAGCATTCAGACGGATGCTGACTGGCACGTGGAAGAAACGCGCGTCAAAAAGGGAGCTTCCCTGGGCAGCAGTGTGACAGTGCTTTGTGGAGTAACCATTGGCGAGAATAGTATCGTTGGCGCCGGTTCGGTAGTTTTAAAAGACGTTCCCAACAACGTAATCGTAGCCGGCAACCCGGCGCGCGTTATCCGAGCCATCGAAAGGAAATGACTACATGACTAGTGACTTGTCGGTGCCTGAAATACGTTGACCGTTTTGAAAGTGAAAATTAACTTTTAAAACGTAATAGGATGTCAACAAAGAACCCATTTGAATTAAGTCCCGCCGAGCGCAAGAACCGGTGGT
>Ga0315907_10002272_pt1 | contig 24513 bp, 24 predicted proteins | sample LakEriMetagenome_3_FD_203525 | JGI IMG/M metagenome (GOLD analysis project Ga0315907, IMG submission 203525) | Freshwater fungal communities from buoy surface, Lake Erie, Ohio, United States - Buoy 12 MA123 | ecosystem: Environmental > Aquatic > Freshwater > Lake > Lake biofilm | place: USA...
TGGGTTCCAGGAACCCCAGGACATAGTTGGCAAGCCGTTGCCTGTGGTGGAACAGAGATCGGAACTAAGGGAATGATGATTGCGGCTAAAGCTATCGCATCTATGGGTGTCGATCTGTTACATGATGCCAAATTGGTTGAAGCAGCGAAACAAGAATTCAAAAATAAATTGGGTTCTTATCAGTATAAAGCCTTGTTAGGAGATAGAGCTCCTGCATTAAATTATCGTGATTAAAACGTATGCAGCTGAAAAAAGGTGTTGTGCCTTTTGAAATATTCAATCTACGGGTTAGTCGTAATACTGACCCTAGCTCTTGGTATTATGATCTACTGCAAACTCCTTTTGGAAATCTTATTGTGGCTGGTGAACGTTCATCAATAACATATATTGCTTTTTATGAGAATGTTCATGATGCACTGGCTCTGCTACAAAAAAGAGAAGGTGATATTCCACTAACATTCAATAAAGGCAGTTTTAGTGTAATTGATCAACTGCTCCAAGGTGGCAAAATCAGTTCTAAAATTTTACTGAATATTAAGGGTACTGATTTTCAAAAGCGTGTTTGGGAGCAACTGATGAAAATACCTTTTGGAACTACTATTAGTTATGGCGAGATAGCGGCAGCTATAGGTCAGCCAGGTGCATCAAGAGCTGTAGGTTCAGCAGTTGGGAAAAACCCCATAGCCTATTTTATACCATGTCATCGTGTACTAGCTTCGGGAGGTAGTATTGGGGGTTATTACTGGGGCCTGGATGTGAAGAAAAAGATAATTGATTGGGAAAATAGTTTGCTCAGTCATTAGATGTGTCATTCAATTGATTCTATTTCTGTTAATGACTAATTATTATATTTGATGCATGTTCCTGTTAGCTTCTTATCTATGTTTTTTCACCGTAGGGATTGGTCTTGTTTTCATAATTTTCTTATGGTTACGTTTTAGGAAAAATTATCCTCGAAGATTTCTGATGGTGTTGATCCTTGCTTTTTGTGGGGTAGAGTTTTATATGTATGCCCTTAGTTCAAAGACTATTTTGGACATGCCTTTTTTATATCGATCCGCATTTCCCTGGAGATTTTTATTCGGTCCTCTATTGTGGTTATATGTATTAAATATGATTAAGCCAGACAGAGGTTGGAAAAATATTGATTTTATACATTTTGTTATTCCCTTATCCGTTATTATAATTTTGATTCCGGATTTTTTGTTGTCTAATGATCAAAAAAGGATGATTTTGGAGAAGTTTTATTTACAAAATACCATATTGATGACTCGTTCAACGGGTATTCTACCAGCGGGTTTCATTCAACCATTTTCATTATTTCATGGATTTTGTTATTGTATAGCTACGATAGTCTTAATCACTACGAATCGTAGCAAACATAAAATGGTAGTATTGTCTGTAAATCAAGAGGTATGGAAATGGGTAGGTATGGTAACTGGTGTTACTACGATCTTTCTTTTATTTCAAGTGATACAATGGTTATCGCTAAGTATTGAAAGTCATTTCAGTGTATTCGCACAAGTGACTCAAAGTATTTCATTGATTATCATGAAAGCGTATCTCTTAATCCATCCTGTGCTGTTAGACAATATGGATGGTGTAATACCATCTTCCTCTGTGCAACATGATGATGCATTAAAAGCGGTGTTACCAGTAGTAAAATCTTCTTCTCGATATGCTCAATATGAAAAGGATTTTGAAAAATATTGGGGGGAGCATAAAAAATTCCTAGATCCTGCGCATAGTATTGGGAAAATGGCTGAAGATTTGGGTATGAGCAAGTCTAAGTTGACAATCGTTTTTACGGAATTATATAAAATGCCTTACACGGAGGTTGTGAATCGGTATAGGATAAATCACTTCTTAGAACAAGTGAAAAGAGGAGAGGGTCAAAAGCTTAAATTGGAAGTATTGATACAGAAAAGTGGATTTCAATACCGATCTACGTTCTATTCAGCATTTAAAAAGATCATGGGCAATAGTCCGAAAGAAGTACTGAAAATGTAATTAGCCATTGATATAGCCTAACTTCTACCAATGGCTAATTACTTGTGGTTATTTAATTAATTCTTTAGGCGTTTCTTTATTCAGCACATTTTTATACACCCATCTATTGATCATGTTCTGGCTGTGTGCTTGTTGAGGGCCACCCCAACCATGTCTGCCACCAGGATAAACCATGAAGTCGAAATCTTTTTTCAATTCCTGCATTTTCTTGACCATCTGGATGCTGTTCTGTAAATGGACATTATCATCCATTGATCCGTGATAGAGCAACAGTTTTCCTTTAATCTTAGGGGCATGCGTTAGCACTGAACTCGACTTATATCCTTCGGGGTTATTTTTAGGTGTACCCATGAAGCGTTCTGTATAATGCGTATCATATAAACTCCAGTCGATAACAGATCCACCGGCAATAGCATGCGTAAAATAATTAGGTGCATATCCTAAAGCATAAGAACTTATGTATCCGCCATAGCTGAATCCTTGAATGATTACACGCGTAGAATCTCCGCCTTTACTCCTTAACCATTTTACATGTTCTATCCAATCTTGCATTTCCCAATACCCGAGATTGCGATGTAAATGATCAAGACCAGCTTTTCCAAAATGTCCGCTTCCTCTGTGATCCATAGCTACTTGAATAAAGCCTTCTTTTGCCCACCATAATTGCTGAGCATTCAATCGCCATCCATCCGAAACGGTTCCTGCATTTGGGCCACCATAAATGGATATCCAAACTGGATAGGTTTTCGTAGGATCGTAGTTCATTGGCCAGGTGATACGCATAGGCAATTCGTATTTGCCATCTGCGGATGGGATACGAACGATTTCTGTTTTGGGGAGTTCATATTCCTCAAATGCAGAACCTTTTGCATTAGCTAATTCACGGATCAATTTACCATTTGTATCATACAATGCCATCACGGGTGGTGTTGAAGCATTTGAGTAGGTTGCGATGAAGTAAGATCCATTTGGCGAAAGGGAGATACTATGTGTATAATCGCCAAATGTTAATCTCTTCAAGTCTTTTCCTTCAAGTGAAACTCGATAAAGGTCAACTCTTGTAGAGTTTTCTTTTTTGGCAGTAAAAAATATAACTTTCTTTTTCGCATCTACATACAGTATGTCTGTTGCCCAGAAATGACCATTTGTTAATTTTCTTTTTTCTGTGCCATCTTCATTTAGCAGATAAATATTTTTCCAGCCATCTTTATCAGAGAGCATAAACGACATGCCTTCATGGTATTGAAAACGATCATTATCATCCAGGTCGATCCAGGCTTTTTGTATTTCTTCGTAATATTTTTTCTTAGATCCGTTTGTGGTATTCACGTCCCATACGATAAGAGTATTCTGATCGCGATTCATCCATTTTACCAACAAGTTTTTTCCATTAGGTGCCCAAGTAGGCATACCGAAGTACTGATCATCTTTTTCGTTGAAATCTGCCCAAACAATTGGAGATCCTTCGATGGATACAAATCCTATTTTCACTTCCGGATTCTTATCCCCGGGTTTTGGATAGCGGGTTTCTTCTAAGTATCCATGCTGTCCTTCTTCACTATAAATAGGGAACATAGGAATCATACTCTGATCCATACGCATGAATGCAATAGTTTTATTATCTGGGCTCCACCAAAATGAGCGATACCGCGATGCACGCCCTAGTATCTCTTCAAAATAAATCCAGCTGGCATATCCATTCAAAATAAGATTACTACCATCATGAGTTAGCCTTGTCTCTTTTTTAGAATCGATATGGATGGTATAAAGATCATTGGCGCGTGTGAAGGCGATATATTGAGAATCCGGAGAGAAGGTTGGATTCATTTCAGGAGTAACATCATTCGTTAAACGAATTGGAGTTTGAGTTCCTACTGCATAATAAATATCATTATTCTGGGTGTACACGATTTTGGTTCTACTTGCACCAGTGATAGGGGCGGATGCTATTATCTCTTTGCCCGTTGTTGCGTCAAAACAATTACTACCCATACAGTATGTGTTAGGGCCAGACCAACGCGCTGGACTGAGCATTTTACTGATTTCCGGAAGTTTATTTTGAAGAAGCTGGGCTTCGCTCAATTGTTTTTTTTGAGCGAAAGAGGCCATAGGAATGGCTAATAATAGTAGAAGTTTGTATTTCATGATTGTTGGTTTGGGCTATTCTTGTTCGGGTTTCATCATTGGGAAAAGCAAAACATCCTGTATGCTAGGCGAGTTGGTCATCATCATACAAAGTCTGTCGATTCCAAACCCAATTCCCGCTGTAGGAGGCATTCCATATTCAAGGGCACGAAGGAAATCATAATCAATGAACATAGCTTCGTCATCACCACGCTCCATCAATTTTACTTGCTCTTCAAAACGTTCGCGTTGATCTATCGGGTCATTCAACTCAGTATAGGCATTCGCAACCTCTTTACCATTCACCATCAATTCAAAGCGTTCTACCAATCCATTTTTACTTCTGTGTTTTTTGGTAAGCGGACTCATTTCAACGGGATAGTCGATGATAAAAGTGGGCTGAATGAAATTCTTTTCACATTTAGCTGAAAAGATTTCATCAATCAGTTTTCCTTTTCCCATAGAAGGTTCAACATCAATATGAAGTTGTTTGCACATATCACGTAGTCCCGCTTCATCCATATCGCTGATATCCACTCCCGTATATTCCTTGATAGCGTCATACATGGTAATTCGCTTATAAGGTGCTTTGAAATCTATTGGTTTACCATCCACCTCAACTACTGTATTTCCATTTACAGCCATTGCCGTTCGTTCCAGCATTTGCTCTGTTGTTTCCATCATCCACAAATAATCTTTGTACGCAACATAGAACTCTAATACAGTAAATTCTGGATTATGTGTACGATCCATTCCTTCATTGCGGAAGTTTCTAGAGAACTCATATACCCAATCGAACCCACCCACAATCAATCGTTTCAGATAGAGCTCATTAGCAATCCGCAGATACATAGGGATATCCAGTGCATTATGGTGTGTTGTGAATGGGCGAGCTGCTGCACCACCTGGTATGCTTTGTAATACAGGCGTATCTACCTCTAAAGCCCCGCGTTCATTTAAGAAATCACGCATGGCATTGATGAGACGGGTACGTTTTAAGAAGGTATCCCGAACATGAGGATTAATGATCAGATCGGCATAACGCTGACGATAGCGGAACTCAGGATCGGTTACTGCATCAAATGTTTCGCCTTCCTTTTCCTTAACAATAGGAAGCGGTTTCAATGATTTGGTGAGGATCACCAACTCTTTGACATGTATAGACGTTTCCCCCGTTTTAGTATGAAATACATATCCTTTTACGCCAATAATATCTCCAATATCGGTCAGCGATTTCCAAACTTTATCATAAAGCGTTTTATCCTCATCAGGGGCAATATCATCTCTACGGACATACACCTGTATTTTACCGGTGCTGTCTTGTAGAACGGCAAAACTCGCTTTACCCATATCCCGAACAGACATGATCCGTCCGGCAATGCACACATCTTCAAAATCGGTCTTATTTTCTTCTCCTTTAAAGTTCTCTTTAATATATGCAGCCGTAGTATTTACAGGGTATAGGGGTGCAGGATAAGCATCGATACCGAGCGATCCCAGTTCTTTTAGTTTGTCGCGACGAATGATTTCCTGTTCAGATAGATGTTGATTATGCATAATTCTTCAGTGCAATTGAAAGGCAAAAATACATAAAAGGCCGCAGGGCTGATTGTTTCTGGCCTCATTTGATGTATTTTTTTAAATACTATTAAATCTTCCATCATGGAGATAAGTGGGTGATGGTATAAAATTTGGATTGCCATAACCTATACAATCCACTGCATGAAGAGAAAGGATGACCACGTTAATCATATAAAACCAAAATTTTCAGCAGGAACCCATGAGTTTATTTTTCAGTTATTACGTAAAGATGTACAGGAAATCGTAGATCGGTCTGCTCGTAACCGACAGTGGGAGATTCGCTCAAAAGCCATTTTTTTCCCTCTCCTGTATTTGTTTTTTTGGCTTATTGCCATGATGTGGTCAGACCGGCCATTTATTTTTTACGGAGCGTACATAGGTCTTGGATTGATGGTGGTGATCATTTTTTTGAATATCATTCATGAAGCCGTTCATAGAACGATTTTTAAGAGTAAAAAGCTGAACGATCTTTTTGTTTATCTATTTGATCTACTAGGGGCGAATAGTTTTATATGGCGACTGAGGCATGTTCGTTTTCACCATAATTATCCTAATGTGAATGGATGGGATACCGATATCGAGCAAAATGAAATGGTTAGAATTTTTCCAAGTGGGCCACTATCCCATCTTCATCGATATCAGCATATTTACCTTCCTTTCCTTTACCCTTTTTTTCTATTCAATTGGCTATTGATCAGAGATTTCAGAGATTTTTTTAATTCAGCAAAAACAGTTCGTAAGTTGATTGCCATACCTGCTAAAGAATATGTGAAGCTGTTTATTTTTAAGTTTTTCTTTTTCTTTTATTTGATCTTTTTCCCGATTTTATTTTTAGATATAGGCTGGATCCAGGCCCTAACTGGTTTTATTTTGATGATAATGACCGCTAGTGTATTTTCTTTATTGGTGTTGTTACCCCCTCATGCCAATATCCATGCTGAATTTCCAATACCTGATGCGCAACATCACTTACCTCAAAACTGGTTTATGCATATGTTGATGACCACCAATGATGTGGAAGAGGATAATTTATTTACCAGAGTTTTTATGGGCTGTTTTAATTACCATGTAGCTCATCACCTTTTCCCGAATGTGAATCATATTTATTATCCGGAGATCACCGAAAAGTTGAGGGGATATGCCGCTCAATATGGTTTGCCATATCGCAGGCTGCGATTGATCAGTGCCTTATATGGACATTATAAATTGATCCGCAAAAACGGGAAAATCGATGATTTTAATATTTGGGAAGAGTCAATGTAATCATCTTTTTTTCAGGACAGGTTAAAAATGGATTGATTACTTACACCCTAATATAAATACGTTTTATATCCATGACTTTACCAATTGCCCAAAATAATGCGATATGGGCTAATGCAAAACAGAATGAACCCAGATAATCACCAAATGAAGGCTGAAAAATATGTTTATATAACCAACCATATCCATTAATAAAGGGTTGCGTGCCATTTGTTATTTCTTCTGGAATATGCATAAGGCCATAGAGTTTGACCCATACTCCAGAAAGTACAAATATGAATAATGGATTTTTACCAAATACATCAAAGAAACTGGTTACAAAACTTTTATGGTTTTTTAACTCGATGAAATGCATCATTACGGCTAAGATCATCATGGCTAAGCCAGTGGTATAGAGTACATACGAACTGGTCCATATTTTTTTATTGATAGGAAAGCTCATATCCCAGAAAATACCTGTAAAAATCAATAGTGAAGCAGCAACGAAAAGGTTAGAAATCATGTCAGGATTTTTCCCTTTGGTCAAGATATAATCTCCTACAAAATATCCAAAGATCACTTGAACAATAGACGTCAAAGTACTCATTATGCCTTCAGGTTCAAAAGGGAATCCTTCACCCTTATACATATGGTTTTCGCCAAGTATCATTTTATCTATCGTATTGCCAAAATACCCGTTGATACTATATGGATCTGCAGGATCACCAAAGCTCCAGGCCATCCACCAGTAAAGAAGTAGGATTACGGCACTGGCTACAAATGCACCACGAGGTTTGAGGAAATAAATAATGATGGAGGCAAAAAAGTAGGCCAGTGCTATTCGTTGAAGTACACCAAGTATGCGAAGTGTTTCAAATGGTTTTCCCACTAACACGTTATCGCTCCATTTTATAAATGGAAACCAGTTGAGTAATAAGCCAATCCCAAAGATTAAAATGAATCTTCGAGTTACTTTTCTCCAAAATAATGATGGTGTGTTGAGTTTTGGCATTACAAAAGCCATAGCATTCCCAACTGCGAACAGGAAGAAAGGGAATACCAGATCAGTAGGGGTGCATCCATGCCATGGAGCATGTTTTAATGGTGCATATATATAACTCCAGGATCCAGGATTGTTTACCAGTATCATAAGAGCTACGGTTGCTCCCCTAAATACATCTAAAGAATAAAAACGATTCATGTGCTTTTGTTGAGTTTTCTAAAAGTACATCAACCAGTGTAACCTAAAAAATATCCTTTGTAAAAAATTATTCAAGTTCGGATGATCCATTTTTGGATTATGATTTCTGGGAGTTTCCATCTTAGTTTTTTGATAAGATGCCAATGATGTTTATTGAGGTGAATTTTTCCTCCTGCCCGAAGTGGAAAATAGCTATAGTATTTTATCCAGTCTTTCAATCCATTTCTCCATTCAATCAATTCATCTTCTTTAGTTATTTCTTTTCGGTGTTCATATAGAACATTCAATACAGAGTTGAGCATCATAGCCAGATTACTTGACATATTGGTTTGATGTCTTCTATAAATGGCAACAGGTAGATCGTGATGGAGGATGTGTTCTCTTCTAGAAATTCCTAAATACTGATGATAATCTTCACAGCCTTTAAATAACGGATCAGTAGAAAATGGAAATTGTTTTGCTATTGTATATCTATATAAAACGGTAGAAGGATTTCCAATGATATTGGATCTGAGTAAATGGGTATAAATCGGCTGATGAATGGTGGGTTGGTGGAGGTGATGATCTCCATTTTCCTGTTGAATGATATGCCTACCAAAAATCATGGCAGCCTGGGGGTTGCTCATCAATAAATGTAGGCTTGTTAGCATATTTTCAGGTATTAGCCAGTCGTCAGCATCCAGAAAACAGATATATTCGCCTGAAGCTAAAGCCAGACCAGAGTTGCGTGCTGCAGGCAACCCCTTGTTTTCCTGGTAATAATAAACGGCTTCAGGAAATGACTGTGCAATTGCCGAAGTATTATCTGTTGACCCATCGTCAACAATAATAATTTCCTTTTGTGGGATTTGAACCTGCAGACAACTTTGTATAGCCTCTGAAAGAAAATGACTAAAATTAAAGCAAGGAATAATAAACGAGATGATAGGTTTAGATTTCATAGGAAGCAGAATTTAATAAACTACATACCTGAATGACATGACCAATGATTTCTTTGTGCATGAATCTGCTGTACTAGACGAAGGAGCTAGTATAGGTAGTGGGACTACTATCTGGCATTTCAGCCACGTTATGCGTACATCGGTAATTGGCCAAAATTGTACTATTGGGCAGAATGTCTTCATTGATAGAGGGGTGACGGTTGGAAATGGGGTGAAGATTCAAAATAATGTTTCCGTCTATAAAGGCGTTTGTTTGGAAGATCACGTATTCATAGGGCCTTCAGTAGTGTTTACCAATGTGATCAATCCCAGGAGTTTTGTGGAGCGTAAACATGAATTTCGTTCAACATCTGTTCGAACTGGAGCTACCATAGGGGCAAATGCAACAATACTTTGTGGTGTGGAAATCGGTGAATTCGCTATGATTGGGGCTGGTGCTGTAATTACAGCGGATGTTAAGCCATATGCTCTGGTGATTGGCAATCCGGGAAAGCAGATAGGTTGGGTTAGTAAACTTGGTAATACATTGAACTTTACGGGAGATCAGGGAATAGAGGAAAATGGCTGGATCTACTATATGGAAGCTGAAAAAATAGTAGTAAAAGCGACTGCTATTTGATATATTTGCCTCATAGACAAAAGCTGCTTTTTTTGTTAGCAACGACTATTGCAGCTCATGAGAAACTGAACCCATTATGAACACAGAAAAGCACTGGTATGCCATTTACACTCGCCCTCGTTGGGAGAAAAAGGTGAATGAACTCCTTGAGAAAAAAGGTATTCAAACCTATTGTCCCCTGAATCGGGTTAAGCGAAGATGGAGTGATCGAACTAAAATAATTTATCAGCCTTTAATTCCATCTTATGTTTTTGTCTGCATCACTGAAGCGGAAAAAGCAAAAGTGAGAATGACCGATGGAGTGGTCAATTTTGTTTATTGGTTGGGGAAACCGGCAATTATTCGGGAAAATGAAATTGATCTGATCAAAAGATTTCTAGGTGATTATGAAAATGTAGAAGTGAAGCAGGTGGAGTTGGTAGAAGGGCAGCGGGTGCGTGTACTTTTTGGGGTGTTGACTAACAAAGAGGGATTGGTGGTACGTATCGAACATAACAAAGCTTATGTTTATATTGAAAGTCTTGGGGTGGAATTGACCGCGCAGTTTGAAAAGAAAAATTTGGAAGCTGTATAGACGCTAGGCTGCATCTAAATGGAAATTATGGTATAGTGTGGCAAGAATTTTTAAGTTTAGCATAAACGATTATATAATTAAATGAGTAAAGTTGCATTGATTACAGGTATTACCGGGCAAGATGGTGCATATCTGGCAGAGTTACTATTAGATAAAGGATATATCGTTCATGGCATCAAAAGGAGAAGTTCACTTTTTAATACAGAAAGAATTGATCATTTATACCAAGAGCCTCATGAGAAGCATGTTCGCTTTACACTTCACTATGGGGATCTTACCGACTCCACTAATCTAATCCGCATCATTCAGGAAACGCAGCCAGATGAGATCTATAATCTAGCTGCAATGAGTCATGTTAAAGTTAGTTTTGAAACACCTGAATATACTGCAAATGCTGATGGTATTGGAACACTTCGCATATTGGAAGCTGTTCGCTTATTGGGGTTGATCAAAAAAACAAAAGTGTACCAGGCCGCTACCTCTGAATTGTATGGTTTAGTACAAGCCGTTCCCCAATCGGAAACCACCCCTTTTTACCCACGATCACCATATGCTGTCGCTAAACTTTATGCTTACTGGATTACTGTGAATTATAGGGAAGCGTATAATATGTTCGCTGTTAATGGTATTCTTTTCAATCATGAATCGCCATTAAGAGGAGAGACGTTTGTTACCCGAAAAATTACAAGGGGTGTTGCTAAGATAGCCCTCGGAATGCAGGACACCATTTATTTGGGAAATCTGGATGCTCGTCGTGATTGGGGACATGCAAAAGACTATGTTGAAGGCATGTGGCGAATGCTTCAGCAGGATGAACCAGAAGATTTCGTATTGGCAACAGGAGTAACCACAACGGTTAGAGATTTTGTACGTATGGCCTTTCGGGAAGTGGGTATAGAAGTCGAGTTCAAAGGCAAGGATGATAAAGAACATGGAGTAGTAGTTTCTTGTTCAAATCCTGACCACCAGGTAAAGATTGGAAAGGTTGTTGTTTCTGTTGATCCGAAATATTACCGTCCAACAGAAGTGGATCTATTGATAGGAGATGCAACTAAGGCAAAAACCAAATTAGGTTGGAAGCCAACGTATGATCTGCCCATGCTGGTCAATGAAATGGTTAAAGCAGATGTTGATCTTTTCCGAAAAGAAAAATTATTACAGGAATCTGGATTTTCAATTCGGAATCAATACGAATAAAGAGAGGCATGGAAAAGAGTGCAAGAATTTATATTGCTGGGCATAGAGGAATGGTAGGTTCTGCTTTGTTAAGAAAACTTGAAGCTGAAGGATTTACGAATATTATTCTTCGAACCTCTAAAGAACTGGATCTTCGTAATCAGCAAGATGTTATCAATTTTTTTGAAGTTGAGAAACCAGAATATGTTTTTTTAGCTGCTGCTAAAGTGGGTGGTATCATGGCAAATAATGTTTATCGTGGGGAATTTCTTTATGATAACCTTATGATACAATCTAATATTATACATGCAGCGTATAAAATTGGGGTAAAGAAATTGATGTTTCTTGGTTCATCCTGTATTTATCCCAAAATGGCTCCACAACCGTTGAAAGAGGAATATTTACTTACAGGGCCTTTAGAGCATACCAATGAACCCTATGCTATTGCCAAGATCGCCGGCATCAAAATGTGCGATGCTTACCGGGCTCAATATGGTTGTAATTTCATTTCGGTGATGCCTACTAATTTATATGGACCGAATGACAACTACGATCTACATAGTTCCCATGTATTGCCTGCATTGATCCGGAAATTTCATGAAGCAAAAATAAATGGTGATGCAAGTGTGACCATTTGGGGAACAGGCAAACCTCGCCGTGAATTTTTACATGCCGATGATCTTGCAGATGCCTGCCTTTATCTCATGTTGCATTACGATGATGAAGGTTTGGTAAATGTGGGTACCGGAGAAGATCTGGAGATTGGTGAGTTGGCCATCATGATCGCCGATGTAGTTGGGTTTACCGGAACTATACAACACGATACTAGTAAGCCCGATGGTACGCCCAGAAAGTTGATGGATGTTACTAAACTGCATCACCTGGGCTGGACGCATACCATTAACCTCAGGCGCGGACTTGAAATGGTTTATGCCGAATATGCTGCAGCTTCATTGATGGCATAATAGCTGTCTCTTTTACCTATGTCAATTTTTTCCATTTTCAATAAGAAAAATGACGTCCCATTTCCCTTTCATTTATTGAAAGTGGATATGCATTCTCATTTGATACCTGGAATTGATGATGGAGCCCAGACAGAAAAGGATTCATTTCAACTGATTCAGGGGCTTCTTGATCTTGGGTACGAGAAATTAATCACGAGTCCGCATGTTATGCAGGATCTTTATAAAAACACTCCGGAAATAATCAACAACGGGTTGAATGTGGTGCAACAAAAATTTGGGGTGAATACCATACAAGCCGCCGCAGAATATTATCTGGATGAGTACATTTCTGAATTGTTCACGAAAAGGCAGCCTTTGCTGGCGATCAGCAATAATTTATTGCTTGTTGAATTAGGTTTCGTAGCTGCACCCTTGAATTTGGAAAATTTGATCACTGAAATACAATATCAAGGGTATCAACCTGTTATTGCTCATCCTGAGCGTTACGCATATTTTCATCAACATCCAGAAGAATGGCAGCGTTTGAAAGAAAAAGGTTGTTTGCTTCAATGTAATCTGCTCAGTTTCTCGGGTTATTATGGGGTAGCAGCCTGTAAAGCAGCTGAACAACTAGCTGAACGCCGATTTGTGGATTTACTGGGAACTGATCTGCATCATCATCGCCATTTGCAGCATCTCCGTGAGCTAAACCTAACAAATGCTCTGGCAAAGATTCTGGAGTTAGGCGTGTTAAATCCTCAGTTATAGTCGATTATAGCTTTGTTGTTTAACTTTTTTCCTAAATATGGGCAATAAGATTAAAACTTCTAAACTTATTCACCTTGGTTTATGTTAATTGAGGTATGAACGCATTCACCATAAAAGATCTGGAAAATCTAACGGGAGTAAAGGCCCACACGATCCGTATTTGGGAACAGCGTTACAGCTTCTTAAAGCCTCAGCGTACAGATACTAATATCCGGTATTATAATAATGAAGAGCTCAAGATTATTCTGAATATAGCTTTATTGAATAAATATGGGTATAAGATCTCTCATATCGACCGCATGTCGGAAGAGGAAATGAGAGAAAAGATAGTTACTCTATCCAATACCCAAGCCCAACAAGAAAGGGTAATCAATGAGCTGATCCAGCATATGATTGATCTTAAATTGGATGAATTTGAAGATGTGCTGGATAACTATATTCAGGCAAAAGGAATCGAGAAAACCATAAATTTCATCATTTTCCCTTTTATGGAAAGGATTGGAGTATTATGGATAACCGATCACATCAACCCAGCCCAGGAGCATTTGGTGTCTAATATCATTCGCCAAAAACTGATTGTTGGTATTGAGAATGTGAATTCTCCCATCCATTCTGATAAATCTATTTTGTTGTTCCTCCCAGAAGGAGAATATCATGAGCTTGGGTTGCTATTTATTCAATATCTTTTGAAAAGCAGAGGTATATATTCTCTATACTTAGGTGCTAACGTACCAATGGAAGATGTTTCTTATGTAGCTAAAATTAAAAAGCCAGATTTTTTATATACTCACCTTACCTCAGTTTCAAACAGCTTCAGCTTTGAACGTTTTCTTCAATCCCTTTCCCGGACATTCGAGAATATTCCAATCATAATTTCCGGAAGGCTGACTCAAGCTTACGAAAAAAGAATTCCTGCTTCCATCAATTTTAAACGCAGTCTTCAGGAAGTAGTCGATTTTGTAAAAACTATTTAATTTTTTTACGGCTACCTTAGCTGCATGAAAACGTTCTCCCTGATGGGTGCAGCAGGATACATAGCTCCAAGACATATCAGGGCGATTTCTAACTTAGGATTTGAGTTAGTTTCAGCATTTGATCCCGTAGATCCTACATCACAGGTAGCATCCTTATTTCCACGCGCGCATATCTTTACCGATTTTTTTACGTTTGAATCTCATTTCAACTTGCACCCAACAGACTTTGTTGTTATATGCTCACCGAATCATTTACATGCAGAACAAATAGACTGGGCACTTAGAAAAGGTGCCGACGTTATATGTGAAAAACCATTGGTATTGCATCCCGATCAATTAGATAAACTTGCTGATGTAGAAATACAAACAGGGAAAAAAGTATATACCATTCTTCAGATGAGGACAATGGATGAGATCATCAAGCTGAAAAATAAAATAGATGCAACTTTAGCTATTGATAATGAAGTTGTGGTTAGTTACATTGCTCCACGAAATAATGCGTATTTCAAATCATGGAAAGGCAATGATAGATTAAGCGGTGGGATGCTAACCAATATTGGTATCCATCTTTTTGATCTGTTGATCTGGATCTTTGGAGCGGTAAAAGAAGTTGCGATTGATTCAATCAGTCCAAAAAATATACGAGGACATATGACTCTTGAAAAAGCAAAAATCAAGTGGTTTATTAGTGTTGATGCGGATGATCTGCTTGAAAGCAATAAAGGGTTTTATAGAAAATTGATCTTAAATGGGGAAGAAATTTCCCTTGAAACTGGTTTGGATCGGTTACATGACCATGTGTATGGTCAGATCTTAAATGGCGAGGGGCTAGGTATCAGGGAAGCCCGGCCTTCCATTGAATTTTGTAATCAACTGATAAACAGCATTATATAGATTTTAGTATTCGGATGGTTTAAGGATTGACAAAAAAATTACATTTTTATTACACAGTAATTTGGCAGCTTCATTATATTTTGTTTAAATTAGCAATATTAATAATTAAACAAAAAAAGATGGCAACAGCTGAGTTCAATAAGATGCTGGTTCAAAACGCAGATTTTCTAAAGCCTTTCGCTGTTACGCTGACCAAAGATCAGGAAACTGCGAAGGATCTGCTACAAGAGACTATGTTCAGGGCCCTGGCCAATCAGGAAAAGTATAGTGTGGGTACCAATATAAAGGCCTGGCTTTACACCATCATGCGCAATATTTTTATCAATAATTATCGCAGAAAAGTTAAGCAAAACACCATTTTTGATAAATCCACCAATGATTATTTGCTAGATTATCAACAGGTTTCAGTAGCCAATTCTGCCGAGTCCAGTCTAAGGATGAAAGAAATTCAAACAGCCATTCATAATCTACCCGATATTTTTCGTCAGCCTTTCATGTTATATTTTGAAGGCTTCAAGTATCATGAGATCGCCGATATGCTACAAGAGCCATTGGGTACGATAAAAAGCAGGATACACTTTGCCCGACGATTACTGAAAGAGCAGATCTCAAAATATTAAATTGAATACAAAAAAAGTTATTGTTATTGGTTCGGGCTTTGCCGGACTTTCAGCCGCGTCATTTATGGCAAAGGAAGGTTGGTCTGTAACGGTGTTGGAAAAGCATCCAATTCCAGGAGGACGTGCCAGAAAATGGAGTGAACAAGGTTTCACATTTGATATGGGGCCGAGTTGGTATTGGATGCCTGATGTTTTCGAAAGATATTTCGCCCAATTTGGAAGGAACGTTTACGATTATTATAAGTTGATCCGTTTGGATCCATCATATCGGATTTATTGGGATAAAGGTTATACGGATATACCTGCTAATTACGAAGAGTTAAAAGCTTTAGTTGAATCTATGGAGCCGGGTGCCGGACATCAATTAGACCTCTTCATGAAGGAGGCGGAGTATAAATATCAGGTGGGGATCAATAAACTGGTTTACAAGCCCGGACAAAGCTGGTTGGAATTTTTGGATCTTGATTTGATGAAGGGAGTGTTCAGATTGGATGTATTCAATTCAATCAAGAAACATATTCAAAAGCATTTTAAGCATTCCAGAATACGACAGATGATGGAGTTTCCTGTTTTATTTCTTGGAGCACTTCCTGAAAATACCCCTGCCTTATATAGCTTGATGAATTATGCAGATATCAAGCTTGGGACATGGTATCCAGAGGGGGGTATGTATAGTGTGGTGAAGGCTATGCATCAATTAGCTGAAGAAATGGGGGTGACTTTTTCGTTTAACACTGAAGTATCAAGAATTGAAGTAGATGGGGATCAGGTCAAGAAAGTATTGACTGTAGATGGGAGTGAATATGAAGCAGATGTTGTTATTGGTGGTGCAGACTATCATCATATTGAAACTAAATTATTACCCGCTACACACCGTAGTTATTCGGAAAAATGGTGGGATAAAAAGATCATGGCACCAGGTTCGCTCTTGTATTATATAGGGATCAATAAAAAATTGAAGGATGTGCCTCATCATTCATTATTCTTTGATGTTCCTTTTGCCTCCCATGCGCAGGATATTTATGTTCATGAGCAATGGCCAGTTGAACCATTATTTTATTTGAGTGTTTCTTCACAGACAGATTCAGCTGTAGCACCGGAGGGAAATGAAGCGCTTGTTTTTCTCATACCAACAGCAGCAGGGCTGGAGGGCGATACAGAGGAGTTGAGAAAAAAATATCTGGATATCATTCTGGAACGCTTTGCTAAGCTAACTGGAGAGGATATTAGAGAGCATATCGTTTATTGCAAAACATATGCTCATCAAGACTTTATTCAGGATTACGGGGCATACAAGGGCAATGCATATGGGCTGGCGAATACCCTTTTCCAAACGGCTATTTTGAAGCCTAGTTGCAGAAGTAAAAAGCTGAAGAATCTTTTTTATACCGGACAGCTGACGGTGCCAGGGCCAGGTGTGCCACCAAGTTTGATCAGTGGTGAAGTAGTGGCTGGACAAATTGTCAAACATTTTCATTAGATTTATAGTATCTATTAAACAAAAAGGATGATAAGCATATTCCATAATGTAAGCCAGGAGTGCAGCAGAGTCACTACAGAACGATACAGTACATCGTTCAGCAGTGCCATCCGTTTGTTACATACAGAACTTCGTGCACCTATATGTAATATCTATGGTTTCGTTCGTTTTGCCGATGAAATCGTAGATACATTCCATGATCATCCCAAGGCAGACCTACTGGCTCAGTTCAAAGCCGATACCTATCAGGCTATCGCACAGGGAATTAGTCTTAACCCCATACTGCATAGTTTTCAGATGACGGTTAATCAATATGGTATTGATCTGGAGTTAATTGAGTCTTTTTTCAGAAGTATGGAGTTTGATCTCTCTAAACAGGAATATGATCGCATGGGGTATGAAGAATATATTTATGGTTCTGCAGAAGTTGTAGGGTTGATGTGTTTGTATGTTTTTTGTGATGGCGATCAAAAGCAATATGATGATCTTAAGCCACATGCCTGTTCATTGGGAGCTGCATTTCAGAAGGTTAATTTTCTTCGCGATGTTAAAGCGGATTATTATCAACTGAACAGAATGTATTTTCCAGGGGTAGATTTTTCTCATTTTACGTCCGATCAAAAAGCAGAAATAGAAGCTGATATCGCTAAAGATTTTCATCATGCCTATGAGGGAATCGTTAAACTTCCATTGAAGGCTCGCTTTGGTGTGTATGTAGCGTATAAATATTATTTGAGTCTGTTTAGCAAGATAAAGCGTATGCAGCCTGAACGTATCCTGGAGGAGCGTATTCGTATTCCAGATTATGCCAAAGCATGGGTAGCAGCTAAGGCTATGGTCCGTACCCAATTAAATATTTTATAATCTCCAATCCCACAACATCCCCTTGATGGAACAGGTTATCCTTGTTGACGATTTCGATAATCAAATTGGGGTGATGGAAAAAATGGAAGCGCATAAAAAAGCATTGTTACATCGTGCTTTTTCTGTCTTCTTATTTAATGCTAAGGGGGAAATGTTATTGCAACGCAGGGCATTAAGTAAATATCATAGTGCAGGTTTATGGACCAATGCCTGTTGTAGTCATCCTCGTCCAGGAGAATCTACTTTAGATGCTGCTAATCGTCGCACAAAAGAAGAACTGGGTATTCAACCGCATATCAAACATACATTTTCATTTTTGTATAAGGCTGCATTCGACAATGGGTTAACGGAGTACGAATATGATCATGTATTTATTGGCAATTGGGATGACGATGTAGAACTGAATCCTGATGAAGTTGCGGAAATTCGTTATCTAAGTATTGATGCAATTCGAAAAGAATTAAAAGAAACGCCCGAAAATTACACTGAATGGTTTAAAATTGCATTTGATCAGGTAACGAGTTCCAAGTCAGCATAATGAAAAAAGTAGTTGTCATCGGTTCTGGAATAGGGGGATTGGCAGTTGCTATACGATTAGCATCAAAAGGATATTCTGTAAAAGTTTTTGAGCGTAATGAAGCTCCTGGTGGTAAACTCGGTTTTTTTGAGCAGGATGGGTATGCCTTTGATACCGGCCCATCCCTTTTCACACAGCCACAAAATATTGAAGAATTATTTGAAGTAGCGGGAGAGCCCATTGAAGACTACTTCACCTATCGTAAAGTTCCTATTTCGTGTTACTATTTCTGGGAAGATGGAAAGCGAATTAAAGCATATACCGATAAAAGAGAATTCGCGGCTGAATTACAGGAAAAACTAAATGAGCATCCTGTAACTATAATTGAATATTTGAAGAGAGCGGAAGATATTTACGAAAAGATTGGTAAGATCTTTATTGATCATTCACTGCACAATAAAGATACCTGGTTCAATAAGAGGATAATTCCTGCCATAAAAGCTACAAGAAAGGAATACATCTTCCGTTCTATGCACGAATATCACCAGAAGAATTTTCGATCACCTAAAACGGTTCAATTATTTGATCGGTTTGCAACCTATAATGGAAGTAATCCATATATGGCACCAGCAATGTTGAGTATGATCCCGCATTTGGAACAAAATGAAGGTACATTTTACCCGGAAGGCGGCATGATCAGTATTACTAATGCATTATATAAATTGGCTTTAAAGAAGGGAGTAGAATTCCAGTTCAATTCAAAAGTTGAAAAAATATTGCAGTCTAAGGGAAAAGTAAGTGGAGTTCATGCCAATGGTTCTTTTGCAGGAGCAGATATTGTAGTAAGTAATATGGATGTTTATTATGTATATCGTGATTTACTACTAGATGAAAAGGCGGCAGCTGATGTATTAAAAAGAGAAAGGAGCAGTAGTGCTTTGATTTTTTACTGGGGTATTAAAAAAGAGTTTCCGGAATTACATCTGCATAATATTTTCTTTAGTAGAGATTATGAAAAAGAGTTTCATCATTTATTTAGTGAAGGATCCATGTATCATGATCCTACCATCTATATAAATATTTCATCAAAGATGGAATCTATCCATAGTCCGTCAGGAACTGAAAATTGGTTTGTCATGGTCAATGCTCCTGCGCATCGTGATCAGGATTGGGACATCATTCAAAAAGAGGTCAGAGCCAATATATTATCTAAATTAAAAAGGATGATGGGTGTTGATGTTGAGTCTTTAATTGAAACCGAAAGAATGTTGAATCCAAAAGGTATAGAGTATTCAACATTATCTCACATGGGTTCTTTATACGGGACTAGCTCTAATTCAAAATGGGCGGCTTTTTTAAGACATCGAAATGATTCTACTAAACTTCAAGGTTTGTATTTTACGGGTGGAAGTGTACATCCTGGCGGTGGGATTCCACTTTGTTTGAAAAGTGCGAAAATCGTTAGTGAACAGATAAGTTGAGTACAAGTTGGAAAAAGATGACCTGTATGATGAGGAGGTAAATGGCAAATGGCTGAAGCGTAAATTTCAATCGAGTAAATAAAATCATTAACAGGAAGCTGATGCCAAACCAACTTACATAATTAAGCATAGGAATTTCTCCACCATCCCAATTCCAAAATCTCAATTTTACGGCTGCCGGCTCCATTAGATAATCAAATCCAGTCGCCATTAAAGCGCCGTTTATAGCCGCTGAAATTTCAACCCATTTTGACATACCTGGTATTTTTTGATTCTCCAAAAAGGCGATGGTCCATTTTCTTATCTGTATGGCTACCATACCAGAGGAATACACCACCACAAACCAGTTAATTCCAATTAATAGGGGAACACCCATTAGTTTAGGTCCGAACGCTGACCCATATTGATAATGCCCGAAAAGAATGGATGTATTAACGCCAATTATTTCGGTACTCAACCCTGTTAAAAATGCTACTAATAAAAAAAGGAAAAATGACCTATTTCGTTGAGGGGCTGTCCATATGATAAGACCCAACATGGTCAATAAATTAAATGGTGTAAGTTGGCTGAATAACTGGCCCCATCCTAATACAATACCTACAGCTCCGGCAGCATGCATAACAACTGCCAAAAGGGTAGCATAGTACGTTCGGGGGTAAGAGAGCATAAGCAAATAACGCTAAAATATCTCAAAGGTTTGATAAATGATGAGTGAGCGTTTCCGTTGTGGTGTAATGCCTGGCTGTCATGAGCGGATTCACCGCAATGTTGACGTATATGTTGCATTATTTTATATGGTAGCGACATAGTTAAAGTAATTGCATTTAAGTTCTACAAACTTTTTTTCTATGTCTCTGATACGACTACGCAATACATTCTGATTGTTAAGTGTTTGAGTAGAATAGAGTTCAATCTCCGTTTTTCTATCGCGTGCGGCAGTTAATTTAGCTTGTTGAGAGGCGAGTTCCCTGGCAACTTCATCCATAGACTGTCTTTGTTCTTCCATACCTTTTTTTAAATGGTGAAGCACCCGTACACTTTGGTCTCTTAGTTTTCCTCTTCCTTCTTCAAAAGAATTACTGATCATGGCATCCAGTTGAGGAAGCTCCACTCTTTGTCTGTTGATCATGTGATCCCAGGCATGGTTTTCCTTGATGAAAAGTTCCAGAATATTGTAGTCCATTGGGGGATTAGGTTTAATCCCAATACTACAAAGATGAAGCCTGATCGACTTATGAAAGATTATTTATTTGAGGGTTACGTAATGGTTAGATTTATCAATTGGCTAATCCCCATTCTTTTCCCATAAAAATCTCAACGGATGTGGTTTTTCCCGAGTGAGTCCAAACTGATCAATACATTTTTTTATGTGTACAACTGCATCTTCAATGGAATCCGTTATTAGGAAGAGTTCAAGGTCTTCGGGAGATATTGTTTTTCTTTCGAGCATGTGGTTTATATGCTGTATCAATTCAAAATGGTAATCTTTCCCAAATATGATCACTGGAAAATTTTTGATCTTTTTTGTTTGGATGAGTGTCATGGCCTCAAACATTTCATCTAAGGTTCCAAAGCCGCCGGGCATGATCACAAAGGCGTATGAATATTTGACAAGCAAGACTTTTCGGATGAAGAAATAATCGAAGTTTACATATTTATCTAGGTAAGGATTAGGATGTTGCTCACGTGGCAATACTATATTACATCCTATGGAACGTCCATTTACATCTTTTGCTCCCCGGTTTGCGGCTTCCATCAAGCCTGGCCCGCCACCAGTCATGATGGTAAAACCCAATTTAGCTATCTCGGCAGATAAGTTACGGGTCAATGCATAGAAAGGATGTTTCTCATCAAATCTGGCAGAACCAAAAACCGTTACGGCAGGTCCCGTAAAGTGCAGTGCCCTGAATCCTTTGATAAATTCAATAAGAATTTTTATCGTAAATGTAAATTCCTGCCAGCGCGAACGGGGTCCATCCAGAAATTTAATTTCTTCTTTTGGATGGATCTTACCTGTAGTTTTTGTCATACCTATCAAATCTTCTGAATACGAATATGACAAATAATTTGTTATTGTTTTAACTAAATTATCACCTGTGAGCTATAAAGATGGGAATTTTATGTGCTCTAATCAGATCTGAAATATAACTTTTGCGGAATATCGTAGATAATTCTCCACGCCCGTATGCCCCTGCTACAAGAATAGCATGCTTATTTTTAGTAAGCCATTTTTTAAGCTGTTCTGCATCGTCATGATTAAGATGTTCAATGCTAAGTGGATTAAAATGCCGAGAACTTAGTTCATTGATTCTTTTTTTTTCAGGTAGTTCTTCGTCTGCTCCATGGAAAAGTAGCGCATTAAGTGCCAGCTTGTCCCCCAATAAATAAGCGAATTGCTTAATGGCAAAAACGGAAGATGCTTTTCCATCATAGCTTAACAGGACAGAATAAGGTTCAAGGAAATTTTCTGGTACAAGAAGAACGGGACATTCAGACTCATGTAATGTTCTTCGCAAGTATTCATTCGGCTGGTCATGATCAATATTTTCGTAAAATAATTCAGAACTGATAATAAGCAGATCGGCAAACCTTGTTTCTCTGATCAATTCTTCCATCGCAAACAGGTTAGTATCCTTATGCGTATGGTATGGAAGTTTGTTTTTCCTGCAATACTCCCTGAACTTTTTAGCCGTTTGTTCCAGCATCTTTTCATCATCTCCTACCGGAATGGTGAAAATGGGTGTTCCCATACCCATGCCACTATATCCAAGCAATTCCCGATAATCGACCGGGCTGATAAAAACTCCGGTTATGGACATGGGGATCTTGCTATTGAGATAATTGACCATTTTCATAGCTCCCTCAGAGAAATGCTGCCCATCAAAGGCTACCATTACATTTAGCATAATTTAGTTTTAAGTATTTCATTACGATCTCCAGGGATCCAATCCCTTAGGTTGAAATGGTAAAGCAAAGTAAATGCTAGGGTATAATCGATGATTTCTATGTGCAGTATCTGCCAACATTTTGCATTTAAATCTGTTTGTTTATAATATCCGTTCGTCTTTAGTTATATTTGAATAGAATCTTGATATATGACCTGGTTATATTTTATTCTGGTTTTGTTAGCAACTTTTGTGGTGATGGAGGGCATTACCTGGGCTACTCATAAATGGGTGATGCATGGATTCCTATGGTATTTACATAAAGATCATCATCAGGTGGAACCTGGATTCTTTGAAAAGAACGATCTATTCTTTGTCATTTTTGCAATTCCCAGTATGCTTTGTATTGCTAATGGTATTGCAAAAGATATGTGGTGGTTGTCGGCCATTGGATTTGGGATCATGGCATATGGTTTTGCATATTTTCTGGTTCATGATGTGATTATCCATCAGCGATTCAAATGGTTTTCCAGAAGTCGCAATACCTATGTCCGTGCAATTCGCTGGGCGCATAAGATGCATCATAAGCATCTTGATAAGCATGCTGGAGAAAGTTTTGGAATGCTTTATGTTCACAAAAAATATTGGGAAAAAGTGCTTCGAGATAAGCAGCTCATGGCTGGTAAAAAAGTGGAATACGCACCAGAGTCATGAGTACCTCGACTTACGATTATATCATCTCGGGAATGGGATGTGCCGGATTAAGTCTGGCTGTTCATCTTTCTAAATCTGGTTTCACCAAGGATAAGCGAATATTATTGATCGATAAGGAAGAAAAAAAAATAAACGATCGTACCTGGTGTTTTTGGGAAACCGAAAAGGGTTTATTCGATTCTATCGTTTATCGTTCCTGGAAGAGCGCATGGTTTCATGGGCATACCCCCTATCAAAAGCTTTTGAACCTTGATCCCTATCAATATAAAATGATACGTGGGATAGACTTTTATTCCTATTGTTTAGAACAGATCCATCAAGATGGATCATTTGACATTCGTCATGAAAATATAAGGTCGATTCGATCGGAGAAACGATCTGCTTTTTGTGAGACAGACGACAATATTTATGAGGCGGATGTTCTTTTTAATAGTGTCTTTTTTGGTGAACTTGAAAAAAAATCATCAAGGCATTATTTACTGCAGCATTTCAAAGGTTGGATCATTGAAACGGAACAGGACGTTTTCGATCCTGAGGTCCCGGTATTAATGGATTTTAGACCGAATCAGAAGTGGGGTACGGCATTCGTGTATGTCATGCCTTTTACTACCCGGAAAGCATTGGTGGAATATACCTTATTTACGGAATCACTTTTAAGTGAGGAAGCGTACTCAGAAGGGTTATCTGATTATGTCAAGACCCATTTGAAATGTGATCAATGGAAGATCATAGAAGAGGAGTTTGGTGTTATCCCTATGACCAATCATCCGTTTAAAAGATTTAATGATCGGATTATTCATCTAGGAACTGCCGGGGGCAGAACGAAACCTTCATCGGGATATACGTTCACGTTTATTCAAAAGGATTGTATAGATATTTTGGCTAGTATTCGAACGTTTGGTCATCC